>Ga0208644_1004656_pt1 | contig 10291 bp, 9 predicted proteins | sample VirMetDEL_Nov_18_FD_184517 | JGI IMG/M metagenome (GOLD analysis project Ga0208644, IMG submission 184517) | Aqueous microbial communities from the Delaware River and Bay under freshwater to marine salinity gradient to study organic matter... | ecosystem: Environmental > Aquatic > Marine >... | reverse complement strand
GACCGTGGAGAAAATACGCGAACTTATTATGGCTCTGGCCGTGATGCCTAGTATGCGTATGATGATGACCGCTGGACCAGCCTTAGACAGAGATAACACCGCTGGCTACAATTGTTCCTATATTGCCGTGGATGATCCCAAGGCGTTCGACGAAGCCATGATGATCTTGCTCTGTGGTACAGGCGTTGGCTTCTCTGTAGAACGTCAGCACATTGCCAAGCTACCAGAGGTGCCAGACCAACTGTTCCCTAGCGAAGACGTGATCGTCGTTCACGACTCTAAGGAAGGTTGGGCCAAGGCGTACCGCAAGGTCATAGCTATGCTTTATGCCGGCGAAATACCTCGCTGGGACGTGTCAAAGGTGAGACCCTCTGGAGCAAAGCTGAAGACATTTGGCGGCAGAGCGTCAGGACCAGAGCCACTGGTAGATCTGTTCAAGTTTACCGTTGATGTCTTTAAGCGCGCAGCGGGGCGGAAGCTCAACTCTATAGAATGTCACGACCTTATGTGCAAAGTTGGCGACATCGTGGTCGTTGGCGGTGTACGTAGGTCGGCTATGATTAGCCTGAGCAACTTGTCCGACGACCGTATGAGACACGCCAAGAGCGGTCAGTGGTGGGACAACGATCCACAACGGTCGCTGGCTAATAACTCTGCTGTCTACACCGAGAAGCCAGACGTTGAATCGTTCCTGCGCGAGTGGACTTCGCTGGTAGAAAGCAAGAGCGGTGAGCGCGGGATCTTTGCAAGGTACGCTGCTGACCTGCACGTACAACGGAACGGACGTAGAGAGTCCGGGCACGAGTGGGGCACCAACCCTTGCTCTGAGATTATCCTGCGCTCTAACCAGTTCTGTAATCTGACCGAGGCCGTGGTTAGAGCCACTGATAGCGAAGCGTCACTGACCGAGAAGGTTCGCGTCGCCACGATACTTGGCACAATCCAAGCTACGTTCACCAAGTTCCCATACCTGCGTCGCTCGTGGGCCAAGAACACCGAGGAGGAACGGTTGCTCGGTGTCTCCCTGACAGGCATCATGGATAACCCACTGACCTCGAACCCGGACCCTGCTCTGCTAGACAGGCTCAGGTTAGTTGCAGTGGAGACCAATAAAGAGTGGGCGGAGAAGCTGGGTATCCCTCAGTCTACTGCTATCACCTGTGTTAAACCTAGTGGCACCGTGTCACAATTGGTCAACGCTGGCTCTGGGATACACGCAAGACACAGCCCGTATTATATCCGTACCGTGCGAGGCGATGTTAAGGACCCTCTGACTAGCTTGATGAAAGACCAAGGTGTACCGTGGGAACCAGAGGTGTTCCATCCTGATTCAACTGTGGTCTTCTCGTTCCCGCAGAAGTCTCCAAAGGACGCTGTGACGCGGAACGACATGAGCGCGCTAGAGCAGCTCGAAGTGTGGAAGAAGTACGCCCTGCACTGGTGCGAACACAAACCGTCGGTGACTATAAGCGTACGGGAAAACGAATGGTTAGACGTAGGTGCATGGGTCTATAAGAACTTTGACATCTGCTCTGGCATCAGCTTCCTACCGCACTCAGACCACACCTACCAGCAAGCTCCTTATCAAGATTGTGACAAGGAAGCCTACGATGCGTTGGCTAAGTTGATGCCAAAGAACATCGATTGGTCTAAGCTGGGCGACTATGAATCAGACGACAATACCACTGGGATGCAGACGTTGGCCTGTACCGGTGGTGTCTGTGAAGTAGTTGACCTAACGGCAGCTTGACATGGATGTCGTAGCTAAGCTGTTGTTCTACTATGCCTTTGTGCTTAGCAACGGGCAGCTTGAGGCAAAAATAAAGGAGGTGCACGAATGCCCTCCTGTTGAAGTAGTCCAGCGTGTAGCCGCGTACCGTATGGAAGACCCTGCGGTACTCGGCTGGTCTGCTGGGTGTAGTGAAGTAGATTTTGTAGTTAAACCCGGGGTGTCTATCGAGCGTTTTTCACCATCGAGGCACCAAAGTAAAGACCTACAATCGCTCCTAGCAGATGAGTATCCAGAGGAGTAAGGACCAGACCGGAGAGAGACTGCCAAGTGGTTGTCTCTTTCCCTTCTGTCAAAAACAGGAAGCCAGGGTTCCACTCTGTATAGCCAACGGTTACGGGAACCTCGGGCCAGAAGACGGCAACTAACTTCGGCCAGACGATTACAGCGAACACTGCTGATAGCGCGATGACGCGCCGGGTCATTTGAAAACCTTTGTTCTCATACCTACGGGCCAAGTCAGTCGCCTCTGACTGCGCTGCTAGACCATCTATAGCGCGCTGGAAGGCGTCTTGTTTGGCCTTTGCACTTTGGCCCCATAGTGTCATTACGCCAGACAGTAGGCCAGAGCCTAGCATTGTGATTAGTTCTAAGGGTAATCCACCTATCATTTTCGTAACCACTTCTGTACCGTGTCTGTCTCATAGATGCGGATACCGAGCCAGATGATTGTGAAAATACTAGCCACGGCTGGTAACAGCTCGACTACACTGGCGAACGCTACGGCTCCAGCCGTGAGATCAATGGGGGTCTTGTCGTCCATGCTATTTCTTTTTCTTTGCAAGGAAAGATCTAGCTTCGGACAATGTCATGCCCGTTGGTAAATCAAATTTAGATAAAGCTACGGCTTCGTTAAATATTTTCGGATTTAAATACATTTTAGGTAGATCACCTTTATTTTCAAATTCTAATATACTTTTAGCAATTTGAGGTACATCTTTTAATGTAACTTTATTTTTTCCGACTTTACCTTTAACATATTCATAATATTTTTCCGTAGGGTTTTCGCTTGGTGGTGCATACCTTGTTATCATTTCACGTAAGTCTCCACCTTGATTTTTAACTTTAGTAGATAAATCTACCATCAATGCTCGTAGACCCATTTGTGGGCTATCAAACACGGCAAATCTATTTTTCTCACCGTATCCGATATCAGGTAGCATACCTGCCCAACCCTGAGTTCTTTCTACGTTACCTGGGTTGTTGTACACGGTAGGTTGACTAGGTTCTAATAAACTTTGAGGACGTTGTGGCGGCATTGGTACAGATGCTTCAGCAGACAACAATCCCTCAGCACGTCTTGGTGGTAAAGGTGGAGGTCTTCTTGGAGGCATAGGTACGTCAGGGCTTAACAAACCTTTGTTAAATCTTTGCTCGTAGTAATCTCTACTAGACAAAGATCTTGCCAGTTCCATTTCTTGGTCTCGTTTGGCCTTAGCTGCTTCCATTTGAGCAGGGTCAGAGCCGAGAAGACCTACAAATTGAAGTACATCGCTTAGCGTTGACACTATCTTGCCCTCGCTATTGCAGCGCCCTCTGCGAGACCTCTTTGTCCAATGTTGCCCATAGGTGGTAACCTGCTTGCAGACTGGAGCATGTTCATAATGTTTGCTCCGAGTTCTTGTTGTTGCATAGCTAGGTCTGGTGCTTGTTGTTGCTGTTGTCCTTGTTGTTTGTCCATAGCTGCTTGCTCTGGTGTACGCTTGATAACTTTAGGTACAGGTGTATTCTCTGGAGGTAAACGATCATCTGCTTCGTTCATGTATCCAGCTATAGATGCAGCAAATAGACCATCTCTACCAGCTATAGCCAATGCAGCAGAACGCTCTGCTTTCTTTTCAATAGCGTCCATTGTTGGTTTCATGGCTTTGTTTATTTGTTCTTGATCTATACCTTTTTTTGTCATAAGCGACATTGTTTTCCAAGCTTTTCCACCTGGAGCAAAATCGGTCATAACTTTAAGAAAAAGTACAGGCTTAATTGCAGCAGACAAAGACCCGTTTATTAAACCTCGAATAAACGACAAAGGTTGTCCAGCAGCACTTATAGCCCCAGCGGTTGGGTCTAAATCAAGTGCTCCCTGCATAATACTACCCATGTTCGTAATAGGTTTATAATAAGATCCTAAGAGTTCTTTTAAACCTTCTGGGTTTACGTTATTTGCTTGAACAATGTCGTCTGCCCATGCTTTTATACCAGCGTTTCTAGCAGCCGGTTCTGAACCACCTATTTTTAAAACACGTTCAAAAATTTGAGCGTATAAAAGTTCGTTATATAATTCAGCCGCCTTTGGATCTAATCGCTTTAATTGCCGAACTGTTGTTACAGCGTCGGCAAACCTAGCACTATCTCCAGACAAATTATTACCAAGGGTAGCAACGTTGTCTATAAACTTAGCTGCTTCTGCAAAATTAAGTTGTGTTTTTAGGGTGTTAGCTCCTCTAATGTTACCGTTGGCTAATTGTTGTAAAGCTCTACGATAATCTGTAAAAGCTTCGTTTTTAAACAAACGGTCAAAAGACTTTTTAAATCTAGAATTAGATTCAACGTCTCTAAGTTGTTGTATTTGGTTTAAAGCTTTTTTAGCGTTTTCCCTAAGTTTCTCTAAAGGCATTTCAGTTAAATCTTTGCTTGTAAGTTTATACAGGTCTCTGTGACCTCGCATAAACTGTGTAGCTACTTCTCCTAAAAACTGATCAGCGGATAAAACACCTTTACCTCTACCACCTGCTTCCGGGATACCAGACAAAATAGCATCAAGATCTTCAACAAGTTCGGCAAATAAATCAGTTTTCCTACCTTTTACAAGATCATCGACGTATTGAGGTACCGACTGAGCTGTACTTGTTTCAAACTTTTGTAAACCTTTGTTAAACGGAGTTATAAACTTTCTGTATAATTTATTGACGCGTCTCATTTCTTTTGAAAACTTTGGGTCAACAACTTGGTCAAGAACCTTAACCATTTCTTCTGAAGCTGCTGCACCTTGACGTATTTCGTTTCTACTAATTCCAGAATCAGAAACAACTCTGTTTCTAAAAGCTCTGTCTATCTCATAAATATCTCTAGCAGACACTTTAGCTAATTGTTGTTCTACTTTTCCTGCTTTATCGTCAGAAAACTTAGCAGCTTCTCGTGCAAAATTTGCAAAATCACCTAATTCTTTTGCATCATCTACTGTTTTTTTATTAGTTTTAGCTACAGCAACGCTACCTTTAGGTGTTTGTTTTATTTCTATAGCGTTTGTAAGTTTACCAACAAGCGGTCCAGAACTATTAGACATTATATCTAAAGCGTCATCCGCTGTTATGTTTAAGCGAGTAGCAATATTGTTTACAGCGTCTGCAACAATTTTATTGTCAACAGGTATAGACGATAAGTTATCTAGGTTGAGCGTAGGGTTACCATATAACTTAGGCCCGGCAAACTGGCGCATACCGTGTTTAAGCTGTACGTCTACATTAGACAAAAGTAAATCTGTAAGTTGAGCACGATCTCGTTGTATTTTTGAAGACGTACCTATTTTTTTATAAAATTTAGCTAAACGGTTTTGACCGTTTCGAGCAATAGACAACTCACTACGGGTTAAAGAATTTCTCATTTGTTCCGCTATTTGATAAGGAGCTAAACCTTTAGTTTCTCCTGCTCTATAAAGATCATCAAATTTTTGAAGAAACTGTAAAGATTGTGCCGGTATCTGGCTTCCTTTTTGTTTTGCTCCCATTCCTTCAAGAACACTAGAAAACTTACCAGCGAGATTACCTTGATCACCTAGTTGATGCCTAAGAGTTATGATAGGTAAAATCTCGTTTTCAATAACTTCTTCGCTGTATTTTCCAGATTTAATTAAAGCTTGTTTAGCTTCGGCACGAGCACGTATAGCGCTTTGTGCGCTTACAGCTATGTCGTTATTGGTAGTTGTATTTTTTATACGATTTTTAGCTGTTTCAGATATTTTACCAGTTAAAGGACCAATAGCTGTAAACGGTAAACCTAGACCAAACGCGATACCAGCTACTGCTGCTCCTTGTGTACCAGCTCTAGTTAGTATTTCATCAACGGATTCAAGTTGATTACCGCGAAGAGTTTGAACACCTTCGAGACCTAAGTTAGCAGCAAAATCTCCACCACCGGCATACACTGAACGTGCAGCTAATTGTCTTTTACCGAAGGAAGACAAAAACCCTCTAGCAGCCGCTGTTCCTAACGCCGAAGTACCTGGAACTGGTAAAAGAACTTCTGCTGCTGTTGCTGCCACACCTGTAGCTATTTCTGGAACAATGTCAACAACGTCATATAAATTATTAGCTATACCGTCTAGCAAAACTTTCCTATTGTCTTTAGGTTCTTTTCCTAAACGTTGTAGACCAGTAGGTGTAGCATAAGGTTGACCAAAGTCAGAGATACCCCAACCGTCTTTACCTAATCTTTCATTTAAAAATTGTTTAGTTTCTTCAGGACTACCCGAAAGAGCTAGATCAAAACGTAGGCCTAAGTCATCTACGCCTGACTCAAGATCATATTCTTTCGTTATGTCGTAAGTACGACCTACGGCGGCTGCTTTTTCCGGTAAGATCTTTGCAATCATATTGTCAGCTTCTTCGCTTGACAATCCGTCAGGAAGATCAATTTCACTACCGTCAAATAATGTGTAGATAGTCAATGTACGCTTCCTTACCTATTGCTTGGTCGAGTACCAATGTGTAAAGGTCTCTTTCGGCTAAAAGCTTCAGGCTCATAATTAAAGTACTCTAAAGTGTTTGCACCGACATTTTCAATTGCTTGTAGTTTTCTAAAGACCACGTCTAATTCTTTATTTAAATTTTGATTAGATTTAGTCCAACTATCTGGATCACTTAAACTCTTAAGAGAATTTTCTAACTCTGTTTTGTTTAAGTTATTGCTACCAATTGCTTCTTCTAATTCAATTATTAATTGATTTCTAAGATTTGTCGCTCTATCTGCTAATGTTCCGCTTCCTAAATTAAAAATAGCTCCTGCTCTATCTAGAATTTTTTCAAATTTACCTCCGATGCCGCCTACAGCTCCAGAAGATAAAATCTCTCTATACGTGTTTATAGCTTCCATACCTCTTTTTGCTGCTGTTGTTTGTTGTATTGTTTTATAAACTGTATCTGTATATTTTTTATCACCACCGGCTTTAATTGCCTCTTTTTCTAAATCAACTCTCATCTTATCATATTCAAGTTGTCTCTTAGCTGCCGCTGCTGCTTGTTCTTTTTCTTGTGCAAATACAGCCTGACCTGCTCTAGCTATACCAGCACCAAGTCCTCTTGGATCGGTAAAGGCTTCAGGTCTAGCCATGATTGCTAAAACTCTACCAAGAAAATCTTCGTTTATGTAATCACCGATGTTTCCAAAAAATCCTTGGTCCTGTTGTTGCTGTTGAGACAAAAGTCCTTGGTTTTGTTCTCTGGCTTTATCTGTACCAAATCCTATACCTTGTCTTAGAGCTTGAGCAGCTTTTGTTTCAGGATCTAAAGGCACGTTTATATTAGTAGCGTACATATTTGGACCAACTAGTTGAGTTGGTAGACCGCTTGCACGAGCTGCTCTTTCAGCTTGTAATCTAGGTATAGTCTGTACTCTTAAATTTTCTTTTTGTTTTTGTATTTCAGAAATTTGATTTTCAATAGCAGCTCTTTTAGACTCACTGTCTATTGTTCTAAATTGTGGTAATTGTCTTCTTAAATCTTGTATCTTTGCATCTAATGGAGCTACGGCTGCGGCATAAGGGTCAATAACATTTTGTCTTTCAGCTTTTACTCTTTCAGCAGCATCTACCAGAGACTTTGGTAAAACGTTGTTTAAATTACGTTCGGTAGGTAAACTTGCTTGATACGCTGCCATTTCTTGTTCGTTATATGCCGTTGATCCAGGTTCTGATAAAAGACCTGAAGCAGCCACTGACGCCGAAGTACCTGGAGCTGGTATTGGCAAAAAATTTAAAATGTCTAATAAACTTGCCATCACAACATACCTTTGATGTTAGTTTTAGGGTTTTGTAAAATGTATCTAACCAACGCATCTCTAAAAGCATCTTGAGCAGCTTTTTCGTAATCAGCGCGTTGTTCTACTGGCTGAAAAGGTCCAGCGCCTAATCTACCTGGAGCCATATACGAAGCAGACCCAGCACGAGCAGCTTGTGATCCTATAACATTGTCAATTTGTTTACCTACTTCACCGCCCATACCTTTAGCAGCAGCTTCGCCAATAGCAGGTCCGTATTCTTTTATGTTTCTTTTAAGCCAGTCGGTAAAAGAAGTTCCGGTTGAACCTCCAGCTAAATCTAAATCTTCAGGCTCATAGGATAAATCAGGACCGGCTGGTTTAGACGAACTAGACCCAAATCCAAATAAACTACCCATTTAACACCTTCCCGTAGTCTACTTCGTAGTAACCATCTGTGCCAATGGTGACTGCGTCTGGCATAAAGTCCAGAACCTCTTGAGCCAAGACGCCAAAAGACGGTTGATCTTTGACAATCTTTTTGGCCTCTTTTGTCCACTCCCAGTGATACACAGGGATACCGTTTGGCAGCTTACCGACGCGCTTAATTTCAGTCTTGAGCCTAATGTCTGACCTCATCAGAGCCGCAGAGCCAAGCGTTGCACCAATGTTTGCAGCTTGGCCCAATGCTGTCTGTTTTTGCATGGTTTGTGTGCCAAACCCTTTGGTCAGTTCGTCAACGGTCTGTGTACCGCCAAGGCTACCAAGACCGCCAAGAACACCAAGATACCTTGTAATTCTATCTTGTAGCTCTTGAGCACCGCCCGTAGCCAATCTGGCCTCTTCTGACAGTCTTGCCAATTGACGGCTCTCAATGTCAGCACCGATAGCTTCTTGCAGACCAGCTTGCATACCACCTAGGCCAAGAATATCTGTTCTTAGTCCACCTAGGCTAGACAAAGCCTTTAGCCTACGTTCGTCTTCTTGACTTAACGCTTGAGCTAATTGCTGCTGTACAAGATCTTCGCGCTGACGTTGTTGTAGTGTCTGCATCTCGCCCAGAGCCGTAGACCCTAGACCAAATTGCCCAGCTTCCATTGCTTGCTGTTGAGCCAGCATTTTGTCTCGCTCTGTCATAGCACGGGCTTGGTTAGCTATATCACCTGTTTGTGCTTGGAATATCGCAGAGGTTCCAGGTGCAGCCGTTGCCATACCATACTGTTGAGCATATAGGTCTTGAACACCCGGAGCAAAGCCAGCAGCTTGTTGACCCAGAGCGCCATATAACCGCTGTGCTTCAAGCGTCTGAGCACTGTCTTCTGGTAACAAAGACTTACCGAAGAACGTAGACTGACCAAAAGCCTGTTCTAGACCAGGCAAAGCGCTTTCTAAGTATGGAACAATTGGAGCATAGGGATCGGAAGTTCGCGTCCCCGTCGTTCTGCTCTCAAACGGATTTTGTACCTGTTTAGTTTTTGAACCCATTATAGCCTCTTTACGATAGTCGTTGTTTTATAAGAGTAACCGTTTGGTTTTAATTTTCGTTCCCATCCTCGCCTACCTTCCATCTCTACAAACTGGTATCCCAGTGTCCTGTAGTAGTCTTCTATTCTTGGCAACCCGTGTTCAAAATTGAACTCACCTGCTAACGCTTCGACATACACCCCTGTACTTTTCGGGTACTCCGCTTTGGAGATTTGAAAGATCCCTAAGAGCTCGTCTTTGCTTCCCACTATAGTCCAAAAGTCTGACCTTTTCTCTAACGCGCTCAGAGCAAAATCTACCGGCCCTATGTACTCCAAGTTGTTTGAGCGTTCTATCGAGCGTTTGTAATATTCTAGACAACTTACTACCAAGTCCTTGAAGCCCGCGTGGTGCGGGTTAGCTAACTTATAACTTAACCCATGCTCCAGCGGCGTTATAAAAGTAAATTCCTTCCCCACTTCCTGGGTTCCAACTTGTTCCATCTGCATACCTTATGTCCCCTTGTTGTGGTTTGTCGGGGGCAGAGTATACCACATCTAAATGTCCATCGCGAACTACATCAAGCACGGTGGCAATTTCTATAAGCATATCCTGTATATAACCGGGCAACGCTACAGGATCTATAGGTACCGTAGACGGGTTAAATCTAGGAAATTGTACCGTCATCGATCAGACACAACTTCTGATTCGAGCGCGTAGCCAGACAAATTAAACCGCGTGTCTCCAGTTGTTTCAAACTTGACCGCTATGTATCTACCCCGTACACGACAATCCACTTTGTTGTCTTGACCAATGCGGAACGTCACAGGATCAGAATACGTCACCCCTTCGTACGGGTTCAGCTCACTACCTATGCTAATCTGTACGGTTCCTGTTCCCTCGATGCGGGGATACATTCGTGTAACAGACTTGACCATGTTTGTATTACCAGCGTGCAGACCTACGCGCTCAAGTATACAGGTAAAGTCTGTACCGTCGAAGTCGTTACCGTAATCGACCAAGTACAACTTTGTATCAGCGGTGCCACAAATGAGCACCGAGTCACGG
>Ga0208644_1004653_pt1 | contig 10296 bp, 16 predicted proteins | sample VirMetDEL_Nov_18_FD_184517 | JGI IMG/M metagenome (GOLD analysis project Ga0208644, IMG submission 184517) | Aqueous microbial communities from the Delaware River and Bay under freshwater to marine salinity gradient to study organic matter... | ecosystem: Environmental > Aquatic > Marine >... | reverse complement strand
ACAAAGACGAAGTGTCTGATGAAATGCAGCAGCTAGTGGACGACTTACTCAAAGGCACGTTCAAGTAAAATCATCGTATGGCTGTATCACTTAGCATCGTCTCAGAGTTTGCTGGCAAGGGCGTTGCAACTGCCATACAACAGTTCAAGCAGTTGGATGGCACGACGCAGAAAGCTGCGTTTGCATTCAAGAAGTTGTTGATACCTGGAGCTATTGCTGCTACCGGGGCGATTGTTGCATTCACCAAGGGTGTCGTACCGGCGGTCAATGCAGCGAGCGACCTCGAGGAGTCAATGTCCAAGAACAATGTGATCTTTGGCGACGCTGCCAGCGCGGTCAGTTCATTTGCGGATGAAGCAGCCAGGGCGCTTGGTCAATCCAAGACTCAGGCGCTGGCAGCAGCATCAACATTCGGTACGTTCGGCAAAGCGGCTGGATTGGCCGGTCAAGAGCTGGCCACGTTCAGCACCGATTTTGTAACCCTGGCATCGGATCTAGCATCGTTCAATAACACAACGCCAGAGGACGCAATCAACGCCATTGGAGCTGCGTTGCGTGGAGAATCCGAGCCATTGCGCCGATACGGCGTACTGCTCAATGACGCAACCTTGAAAGCTGCTGCGCTTGAGCTGGGCATTTATGACGGCACTGGGGCACTGACAGCCCAGCAAAAGGTGCTAGCTGCACAAAAGGTGATTTATGAGCAGACCACCGATGCCCAGGGCGACTTTGCTCGAACGTCCGATGGCCTGGCGAACCAGCAACGGATACTGGCTGCACAGGTAGAAAACCTGCAAGCCAAGTTCGGTGAACTGCTGTTGCCAGTATTCAAGCGTGTCGTGCAATACATCAACGACAACGTGCTACCGGCCTTGACCTTGATGATTGACGGATTCAAGGAGGATGGCCTAAGCGGTGCAATTGAATACTTTGCTGCATCGTTCTCTGACGGCAGCACCGATGTGCTCAACCGCATACGCAAAGTAATTCTTGGCTTTATCGAATTGGAAAAAGCGATTGTCGATTTACAAAAACCACTATTCGTATTAATCGACTTGGCTCGAGCATTTGTGGACTTTCTGGGTGGCGGTGATGGCATCATTACCGTTGAGCAGCAACTGATTAACCGTACCAATGACGTCAACGCAACATTTGACAACTTGATTAAGCGTGTTGATACAGCCAAGTACCGCCTAGATCTGTTCCGCAATTCGGCAATCAACGTCAATAACGCACTCGTGGACAGCAATGCTCGAATGGAGAACTTCGGTCAGAAAGTCAAGGCCGTGGTGCCTGCTGCTGAGGAAGCCGAGCAGAAAACTGGAGGTTTAGGCAAGACAGTTGACCTGGCTGCTGAGAAAGCCAAGAAAATGGCTGCTCGAGTCAAAGAATTGTCAGATGCCCTGGAAACAGAAATGGCTGATGCACTGAAAGGTGCCGAGGACAACCTTGCCCTGGCTGAAAAAGCATTTGACGATTTCGCTGGATCAGTGTCGTCAGTCATTGCTGACACCATCAGCTTTGCTGACGCGCTAGAGAAATCCGGTGAGGAGGGTGGCAGGTCATTCTTTGATGAACTGCAAGATCAGGCTGATCGAGCCAAAGAGTTTGGTGTGCTGGTCGAGAAGCTGTTGGCTGCCGGACTTAGTGAGCAGGCCTTGAATGAGGTGCTGGCTGCCGGCGTAGATGCAGGCACCAGCATTGCCAAGGAATTGCTGGGCAGCGCCGAGGGCGTACTGCGTGCAAACAAACTGGTGCAGGAAACCCAAAACATTGCTGTGGCTATTGGACAGGCTGCAGCTGCCAAGTTCTACCAGGCAGGCGTTGACAATGGCCAGGCGTATCTGCGTGGCGTTGAGGAAGCCATTGCTGCAGCAAACGCACGTATCTCGGGTGCCAAACGTCCAGCCGATATCAAAGGCGCTGGAGCTCTATTTGGTGCAACGGTAGGCACCGCTGGAACAGCGGCTGGTGTGGTAAACAATTACAACATCGTCACTGAAACGATTGACCCAAGTGCATCAGCTCGAGCAGTGCAAAACGCTCTAATTGAAGCGAACAAATTGTACGGCCCACTTGATATTCAGATTGCATAACAATGGCCGTCAGCATCGTTCAATCAGGTGACTACCTGCTCGAGCTGGATACCGGCTTTGATTCCACCAGTTTCAGGCTTGATTCAACGACCAAAGGTGTGCTTGATACGGACGCGCTCGGCCCATCAGCCAACAATTTTGCTGACATAACGCAGTACACAACGGTGATCAACTACAACCGAGGCCGACGCAAACCCGAATACCAATTTGGTGCAGGCACCATGAGCTTCAGAATGCGTGACGAAACAGGCATCCTGGGCCCATATGACACCAGCAGCCCCTATTACGACCCGACAAACGACAAGCCAGGGTTAGCACCAATGCGTCGAGTGCGTTTGAGCCGTGAATCGGAATACTTGTTTGTCGGCTACGTAACCCAGTACGAGTACTTATTTGCGTTGGCTGGGCCAAACGAGGTGCAGGTCACTTGTGCGGACAATTTCTATTTGCTTTCGCAGACGCAAATTGCTGCGTTCAACCCGAGTGCGGAAACCTCGGGCGAACGCATTGAAACAGTTCTAGCACTTCCTGAAATTGACTATCAAGGCACGACCAACATTGACCCCGGCACGGTCAACCTCGGGCATGACAACTCCTACAACGTGCAAGCTGGCACCAACACAATGCAATATCTCAATGCCATCAACCAGGCCGAGCAAGGCCGACTGTTCATGTCAAGGGATGGCGAATTGACGTTCCAGCCGCGTGTGGGTGCCACGCTCAGCGGTTCAGTATTGACGTTTGCCGACGATGGCACAGCAACGCCATATGACCAGGTGCAGATTGAGTTTGATGCCGATGGCGTAGTAAATCGCGCATACGTTGAGGCACTTAACGGCACGACAGCCACCGCCGAAGATCTGACCAGTCAGGCCACGTATTTCATCCAGTCGCAATCCGTCACTGGCAGTCTGTTACACCAACAAGGAGAAATTGACGACCTAGCTGACTATCTGCTCGAGGGCGAGCCAGGGCCGCGTTACACAGCAGTCAGCACACGTTTCAACATGCTGGACAACACAGAACGTAATCTGGCTGCCACCGTAGATATTGGTGACACCATCACCATTACCAAGGCCGTAACCGGACTATCAACGCTCACCTCGGAGCTAAGCATTGAAGGCATTGAAGGCAGCATCGACTTTGCTTCAGGGCATCGCATTACGTACTACACGGCCCCAACCACGGTGCTATTCCAGCTCATTCTGGATGATGCTGTGTACGGTCAACTTGACAGCACGAACGCATTAGGATGAGGTAGTCATGGCTACACCAACAGCACTTCCAGCCAGCTTCACGGCTGGCGATGTATTGACAGCTGCCAACATGAATCTGTTGCGCGGTGCATTCCGCGTATTGCAAGTAGTCAATGCAATCAAAACGGACGCATTTACCACCACCAGCACATCGTATGTGGACATCACTGGCTATTCGGCCTCGATTACGCCAACGTCGAACACATCAAAGATCTTGGTGCTCACCGGGCTTGCATTGTCGGCAGACGCAGCCGGTCGATCATCAGTCACTTTGTTGCGAGACACAACGGCAATCGCAGATTCCACTGGATTTGCTGGAACGAATCAAACGTCAGCCGCATACAACAACCTGTATTTGTCGCAATACGTGTCAATTTCGTATTTGGACAGCCCAGCAACTACATCGGCAACGACTTACAAAATGCAACTCAAAGTGGCAGCAGGCACCGGATACATCAACAGCCAAGCTGGTGCAACCACACATGGCAACGTCTCAACATTGACCCTTATGGAGATTTCAGCATGATCGACTACGCAGCAGTGCTCAATGCCAACTACGCAGGCAGCCAATGGTCATTGAACAATAACGACTATGCAACTTTGCAATGGTTCTCGGATACGCCCAAGCCCACGCAAGCCGAACTGGATGCTGCATGGCCCCAAGTAAAGTATGACAACCAATACGCAGCTGTAGAAGCTGCTCGACGTACCGCCTACGAACAGCAATCAGACGGCCTGTTCTTTGAGTGGCAACGCGGTGATGGCACCGAAGCTGCGTGGCGTGCAGCCGTAGCAGCAGTCAAAGCAGCACACCCCTATCCACCGGCACTCTAAGGTTGACGCATGAAATGGGCACCAATGCTCGAGGACTGGCTCAAAGCGTTCGTCGCTGGTTCCGTCGCCGTGCTTATGTCAAGCGACTACAACGTGCAAAGCGCACTAAAGGCCGGAATCGCAGCCGTGCTGCCAATGATCTACGCCTGGGCAAACACTAAAGACACGCGGTACGGACGCAAGTGAACCGACCAGTCAAGCCGGTACGACTCCCGGCTGACCTAGGCAACGTCAAGCCAGGTGAAGTGCCTGCATACCTGTTGCGTGCTATCAGGCCGTACGGTCGGCTGCATTGGCTGGCAGCTCAGGCATACGAGGCGATGCGTAAAGCTGCACACGCTGACGGCATCAGACCGTTCAAGCCCAGCTCGGTGTACGACACCTACCGTGACCTAGCCACCCAGGAGAAAGGCTTTCTAGCCCGATACACCACGGCACCAATAGCCAACAGCAAATCCATCCGCATGTACAAAGGTCAGAAGTACTACCTCAAGCCGGGGCTGGCCCCGATGGCTGTGCCCGGCACCTCGACCCACAATCTGGGCCTAGCAGTGGACATATTCTCGGCCTCAGGGGAGCGCCTGGACTGGATGGAAGCCAACTGCATGAGCTTCGGCTTCTGCTGGGAGTTCCGATCTGGGGCTGAGCCGTGGCATATCCGATATTTCAAGGCAGAATCAGTACCAGCCAGAGTGCAGCAATGGCTGGACACTCATGCCAACAGAAATCTACGTAGCTCTCATCAGTGCAGTTGCCATCGTCTCGGCGGCTGTCCTGCCTGCTGTCCTGATTGAGCGTGCCCGGCGAGAAAATGCCAATGATCACGCATATGTGCGCAAGGTGTTGACTAGGGTGGAACGCAAGATTGACAACCACCTGGAGGATCATGACAATGGCACTACGCGACGAAATACAGCCAAAACTAAATAAAGTGGCTGGCCTTGAAAAATGGTTGGATGACCAACCGAACGGTGAGGAGTGGTACCAAATCATTTACGATTTGCAGTACAGCAGCCAAGCCGTAGCGACACTGTTGACCAAGCACGGCTTTGCATGTGATCACAACGTCATCGCACGATTCAGGCAAAAGCATGTCGCTTAGTGACGAGATTGCACAACAGCAGACGCTCGAGCAGTTGCGTGAGGCGCTGAAGCGTTCACAGCAGGCATACGGCAAGCTCAAGGTCAAGAGTGATGAGTTGGTGCAGGCTGTGTATCAGGCTGCGAAGGATGCCAGCTTGGGCACGCCACCAATCAAGGTGACACCACCCAAGAAGGACACCCGGAAGGGCAAGGCCGAGGTTGCGGTCATTCATTGCACCGATTGGCAGCTCGGTAAAAAGAGCGTGTCTTATGGCTCGGAAACGTGTGCTCAACGCATTGACAGGTTCATTGACAAGGTGTTGCACATCACCAGCATTCAACGCAAGCATCACCCGGTACGTGAAGCAGTGCTCATGCTTGGCGGTGACATGGTTGAGGGCATGGGCATATTCCCAGGGCAGGCCTACGAGGTGGACAGCCACCTTTATGAGCAACTGTTCGAGGTGTCCAGGCTGATCGGCAAGACCGTCAGCACGTTAGCCAGCAACTTCGAGTCTGTGCGTGTCGTGTGCGAATACGGCAATCACGGTCGCATAGGCCGGTATGGCGAAATGCCCAAGGGCGACAACATTGACCGCATCAGCTATGAGATTGCGCGCAGTCAGGTCGGGCACTTGGTCAAGGATTGGCAGAGCAGTGAGGCTTGGTATCAGATTGTGCGTATTGGCAACTACACAGCCCTGCTGGTGCACGGAGACGAAATCAAGAGCTTTGGTGGCAATACTCCGGCTTTCGGCATTCTGCGTAAGGTCAATGCGTGGGCTGGTGGAGTGATTGAGGATTTCAATGATTGCTACATGGGCCACTGGCATACGCCGATGAGCCTCACCATGTCCAACGGTGGGCGCATATTCGTGACGGGCAGCCCAGAATCACACAACGAATACGCACGCGAGTTTGTGGCAGCAACCGGCATACCCAGCCAGCGCCTGCACTTCGTAGATCCAGACAAGGGTAGAGTCGCAGCAGAGTACGTGGTATGGCTGGACTAGACAAACCCTTGGTGCTGGTTGTGTGGCATGATGCCCACACGCTCGACAACGACCATTGGTACGACGAATCCGACTTGAAGGACAGCCCCTGCGTGGTGCACAGCGTCGGGTATCGAATCAGTCGGCCCAATGCCCGGCACCTATGCCTGGCACAGTCGATCACCGACGAGCAAGGTTCGGACAACGTGCTGTTCATACCAGCCCGAATGGTACGAAAAGTCATAAAACTGCAAATCCCCCACAAGCGCCGAAAGACACGCTAAGGTCAAATCAGGCTCTGGAGGGGCCTACACATGACACACAACCTGATTACCTACGAAGTCCTCACCGGGCTTTGTGCAGAAACAGCGCAACAATTTCACTTGGTAGTGTTCAGGAACGCTGAAGGCGAGGTCGTGAAGGCCCAGCTGCGTTACCGATTCAACGCTGACGAGGATTGGAGCGAGCCATCAAAGCTGACCCACCAGCCACGCATCGACCCAGAACACCCGAGCGTGGCATGAATCCTCTAACCATCATTGCCGTGGCAGCATGTGCCGTCTCCGGCTTCGGCCTTATGCTGCATACAGCTCCTGAAACAGACACAGCAGGGCTGGTGTCCGAGTCCACGGTGTACACGGCTCCCCTTTCGGGCACCGTGGGCTTGGACAGCCCCTCAGACACGTCAGAAAGCGATATGAGCGTGGTTACGACCATGCCCCCATACACAGGCCCAGGCTGCCGAGAATGGGCTGACACAGCCCTACGTGGAGGCTTCGTGCTGAACGACCTATGGATTGCCCTACAAGTGGCTGAGCTCGAGTCTGGCTGCCTACCGGGCGCAATCGGAGACAACGGCGACAGCTTCGGCCTCATGCAAATCCACACGCCATCATGGTGCAAACCCACCAAATACTGGCCTCGCGGATACCTGCAAACCCAAGGCATGATCGACGACTGCACCGAGCTGTTCGACCCACTGACCAACATGTGGGTCGCATGGCATATCGCAACCAAATACGGCTGGGAGAACTGGAGCACCTATGACCGCGTTCTGGGCTGAGGTCGTAGTAGTCGGCATCATTGCCTGCTACTTTGCGATAGCCGTCTGGTACCTTGCACAACCCATGGAGGATGACAATGAGCAGCAACATCGACCCAGGTGACGCGGCGTACCGCGCCTGGCAACTCACCAAAGGTGATCGCATGGCCCAATATGGGCACCCCTGGGATGACTACACCCGGGTACGTCGCATATTCGGCAGCATCACAAATTACCATCACAACCTCAGCACCCAGGAGGCCATCATGTTCATGGTGTGCGTCAAGCTGGCCCGGCTGATGAAGTCATTGGACGAAGGCAAGATGCACGAGGATTCACTGGTCGATGCAATCGGCTATCTGAACTGCCTGCATATGGCTGATGCACGCGAGATGCTGCACGACGCTCCGAAACACATCCTCGGTGATATGGCGATTCAATACGATGACTAGCCCACAGAAGCGCAAAGGCCATGCAGCTGAACTGGCTGTCGTCAAGTGGTTGCGCATTCATGGCATTCAGGCAGACCGTATCCAAGCAGGTACGCACGCTGACAAAGGCGATGTGACCGGCTGGCCCGGTGTCGTCATCGAGGTCAAAGACCGCAAGGCACATTCCTGGCATGGCTACTTTCAGCAGCTGCGCAGCCAGATTATGAACGCCAACGCTCACACAGGTGTCATCATTGCCAAGCGCCCAGGACTGACCGATGTGGGCGAATGGATGGCAGTGATGCCGGTCAGTGAATGGTTCCAACTGATGCAATTACTGGAGGACAAGTGAGTTTCAACTTGGACAACTACGTTGACGTACCAACACGCCTACGCATGGCGCTTGAGAAGTTCCCTGACCTGCGTGTGCAAGAGTCGCAACCAATATTTCGTGAGGTTGAGGGCAAGCTTTACCTAGAGATGCACGTGACGTTATGGCGTGACAAAGATGACCCATTACCGATGATTGCGTACTGTTGGGAGCCTTTCCCTGGCAGGACTCCGTACACACGTGATTCCGAAATGATGAACCTAAGTACATCGCTGTTGGGACGCGTATTGGGCATGCTTGGCATGGGGATCGACCACAAGATGGCCTCAAAGCAAGAGGTCATGGCACGCCAAGAGCAGCCACGTGTTGAGATTGCCCGGTACCCAGATGGCGAGCCAATCCCCGACCCATTCACAGGTGAGCCACAGACCAATGTGGTGCCATTGAAAGCAGGCCCAGGCAAAGCCTCCGAGAAGCAGATTGGCATGATCAGAGTGCTTGCCAAGACTCGAGGCTTTACGCCCGGTAGTCACACCATGCGCGAGATTGGCAATGTGCTAAACCGTGAAGTCGTAAAGTTTGATGAACTAACCAAGCAGGAAGCCAGCGCAGTGATTACCGCATGGAAATAACAGTCGGATCACTGTTCTCAGGCATAGGCGGCCTAGACCTAGGTTTAGAACGTGCAGGTATGAAGGTAATTTGGCAATCTGAAATTGACAAATACTGTTGCAAGATTCTCAAGAAACATTGGCCCGAGGTACCTAATCATGGCAACATCAAAGAAATCAACTGGCAAGAAATCCAAAGACCCAACATCATCGCAGGCGGTTACCCCTGCCAACCATTTTCGCAAGCAGGCAAACGCAAAGGCACGCAAGACCCAAGACACCTCTGGCCATGGGTGCGAGAAGCCATTAGCCAATTACGACCCGACTACGCAATCTTGGAAAATGTGCCAGGACATCTCACTATGGGAGGAACCGAGGTCATTGGAGCGCTTGCCGAAATCGGGTATGACGCGGAATGGCGTGTTGTATCAGCAGCCGGATTGGGTGCCAATCATCTCAGAAAAAGAATCATCATCGTGGCCTACCCCAACAGCAGTGACGCGACCCATGGAAGGGAATGTGCGCATGTTGCGAGCCAAAATAATTGCAGGGGAAATGACCGAAGCGGAAGCAACAGCGATGTTGGGCAAATCAGTTTGGGAAGCTCAAGGCAAAATACCTGCTATGTGGCCCACGCCGACAACGCAGGAAGTGGAACATCCAAATGCTGTGTGGAACGAGAACATGCGCCGCGTGTCATCATCGGGCAGCACTCACAGCATGGGCTTAGCGGATGCTGCACGAATGTGGCCAACTCCAGCAGAAGTCAACCAAACTACGCAAAACACTGGCAAATTGAACCCAACGTGGGTCGAGTGGCTGATGGGATTCCCAACCGGGTGGACAGACTTAGAGGATTAGGTAACGCAGTCGTGCCACAGGTGGCAGAGTACATCGGTCGGCTAGTCATGAAGCAATACAACTAAAGTACGCCAATCGCATTGGTACGTTCAGGCCGTGTGACCTGATGTAGGTGCAAATCCTCGGTGACTCATCATCATCAGTTCGCCCATCAGAAGGGCAGGGCAGCCCATGCGAACAGATCCATCGTGTGGCGAGTGTGAACCGTGCTTCATCAACGGTCGGGTTGGTGCCCGGGGGCACTCTGCCCAGAGACACACACACCACAAACAAACCAACACACATACCACAAACAAACCGCCTAGCCTAAGAAACAGTGAGACTCGAATCATGATGACCGATAGCAACCGAGCTTGCGAGGGCGCTAGGACAAGCGAAGCGCGTCAGCGGTAGCCCCCATGCCAAAGAAAACCCGGGGCTCAAACAAACGCACAGCCAACCCGGCCTACCGCAAGGCTCGAGCAGAACTACTCAAAGACGAACCACTATGCCACTGGTGTCGCAAACGCAAAGCCACTGAAGCGGATCACATCATCGAGCATGACCGCGGAGGAACCGACACGCCAGAAAATCTGGTACCAAGTTGCAAGCCATGCAATGCCAGGCGCGGAGCGAATTACCGGGCAGCCAAACAAAAACGACAAAATGCAGCACGACCCAAAACTGGTCACGCACAGCGTTCAAGAGCACCAAACAAACGTTCAACACCAAATGGCGTGGTTGAGCCAAAACTTTTTGGATCAAGACGAACTCTTGCCA
>Ga0208644_1004652_pt1 | contig 10297 bp, 2 predicted proteins | sample VirMetDEL_Nov_18_FD_184517 | JGI IMG/M metagenome (GOLD analysis project Ga0208644, IMG submission 184517) | Aqueous microbial communities from the Delaware River and Bay under freshwater to marine salinity gradient to study organic matter... | ecosystem: Environmental > Aquatic > Marine >... | reverse complement strand
GGAAGAAATAATGGAACACATGTACTCATACAAGAAAGTGGTCAAACATTAGGAAGTGTAACAGATGGTCCAAATATATCTGGTGGAAGTTTTATTATAGAACATGGACACATAGATGGTGGAGTACCACACAATGTTGGTGACCCATTAGTTATAAACAGATATCAAGAAGAAGGTTCAACAAACTATGCTGTTATGGAATCTGGTAATACAGGTGATGAGGGTGATAGAATAAGCACAGAAGATTTAGGTAATGTATTAGTACAAGAAGATGGGGATAAAATTTTATTTGAGGAAGATATCTCATTTGACAATATAGTTTTAAATGCAACAGACAGTTCATCTACAGATGCTGCTGATGATATTATAAATGAACAACCAATAGATTTCTCAAAAGATAATGTAACAATTACAGATTCAGGTGGAGCAACTGCAACGATTGTATCTGCAGATATTTCTACAGGAACACTTGCAGTAGGTACACAAAAAACAGAGGTTGGTGCTTACAGTGGTATTCAAAGTTTAGTTGGTGAAGACTTAAACAGATTACAAGATTCTTACTACTATCAAGATTACTCTTATGAGGTTAGAGTAGGTGAATCACTATCAACATATTTAAATGAATTAAAACGAGCAGTGCATCCAACAGGATTTATGCCATTTGGTAAAGTAAATATTGCATCACAAATTTCTGTTAGAGTTACAACCACTGCTGCTGGAGTTGCTGGTTACGATGGTGACACAACAACATTCTCACCAGAACTTGCTTCTACATTCGAAACACTATTTGATGAACACATTAAAATATCACACAGAACAGCTGTCGGTATAGGTGACCATGATGCTAATATTGTATTAGATGGTACAGATGGTTCATCTACAAATGCTGGAGATGGTATAGAATACGAAACTGCTACAGGAGATACTGGTAGTGGAATCATGGCATCTGAATCAGCACAAGGTGTTGGTGGAAATAGTCAAAGAGCAATTATACATTCTAGAGAGATTAAGATTAGTAGTAATCCAATGTCAAGAGTAAAAGATAATGTACTGTTACATCTTGCAACACATCCATTCAGAGATTCATGTGGTATTGTATTAGAAAGTGGTTCAGGTAATCTTACAGATAATTTAGTATTAGATGGTATCAAACCATTTGATGATATTGTATTCTTTACTTTAGAAGATGATACAGGTAGTATATGTTTAGAGGGTTGTCGACCAGGCACAGGTAGATTACTTGCAGAGGCAGATAGAATTGCTGTACCTACAGATATGGTTATGAATGAGAATGAAAAAATATTGTTTAGTGATGATGACAATGATACCACACTTACTTTTGATGAGTTTGGTACAATAACATTCGAACACATATTAAGACCAAGTCAACTTACCTTGGCAGATGATACAGATAACATTGATGTAACAGGTATGGTAGATTCTATTGTTATGGAAAACGAGGGTGAGTTATTATTAGATGGTACAGATAGTTCATCTACAGATGCTGGATTTAAGATATTACAGAATACAAAAGAAACAGTAATTACTGTAGAAGATGAGGGTGACATAGTTTTAAATGGAACAGATAATGCTGGTAGTGATGCTGGATTTAAATTAGTAATAGAACCTGATACAGATGATTTAGGATTTGTTGTACCTATTGGATTAGAACAAGATGTTAAAACTGTATCAACAAGTTCAGAAAGAGCAACATTTATATTAGAAGAAACAGGAGTGTTAATATCAGAAGATAATGATACTACTTCTATTAACGATAAAATTATAAGTGATAATCTAAGTGAGGCTGGTGGTATTCTTATGGAAGATATATTTGCCACAACAGCAAATGATAGAATTAAATTAGAGTATGGTGATGGTGTCATTCTTATGGATGGTAGTGGTGTTACATTATCGACAGATATTGAAGGCAATCCTATTACACCTTATGATGAGGATGCTGGATTTGCTGTAACCTTTGAAACAGAATTTAGAAATCAACCACTTCTTGCTATGGAAACATATAATATAATAGGAAGTAAAGGACAAACACCACAAGAAAACTTTAGACTAAGTTCTCAAAATGACACAAGCTATAAGTCTAAATATGGGTATACACCAATCGTTATGCCGGCAGAAATAACTGTTCGTTCTACTGGTGATATTGCTCTTGAAGATGCAACAGATGATACACATGGTTTTCTAGTGTTAGACACGGCAGCACATGCTGGAGATAATATAGATTTAGAAGGAGCAACAGGCATAACATTTTAAATAATGTTAGATATAACTTGTATAAATAAATGAAAGAATGGGAATTTAAAAAATGTCAGCAATCATAACAGAAAAATTTAGACAACACAATGCTACTCAATTCTTTGAGAGCTTTTCAGAGGCATCCAAATCTACCTACTATTTATTTGTAGGAAAGGCAACTGCCTATACATCAGGGACCACAGGGGGTAGTGATTCTTCACCACCAACACCTAGTGATAGTCCGACAGACACAGAATTTTATGCATGGGATTCCATGTTGGCTGCAAAGAATGTAACATCATCTGATATTACATATGCAATTCCAAGAAGAGCTTGGGCAAATGGAACAACCTACGATATGTATGATGATAATATATCTTCATCAAATACAACAACATCAGGTGCATCCAATCTATATGATTCATCATTTTATTTCATGACATCTGATTATAGAGTTTATAAAGTTTTAGATAACAATGGTGGTACTGCATATAGTGGTGCTGAACCTACATCCACTTCAACATCCCCATTCGAGTTAGGTGGATATGTATTAAAATACATGTATCAAATTACAACATCTGAAGCTGCAAAATATTTAACAAGTGATTTTATACCTGTATCTGATGATAGTACAGTAAGTGCTGCAGCAGTAGATGGTAAGATTGAATCATTAAAAGTTACAGCAGGAACAGGTTATACAGACGGAACTTATTACGCCGCTGTCTATGGTGACGGCACAAGTGCTGGAACATCCTCTGGTGCGATAGTTAGAATTACAGTATCAGGTAATGCAATACAATCATTCGGATTGACTGCTGGTACAGATACAACAATTCATGCTGGTGGAGCAGGATATACTTTTGGTACAGTAAATCTAGGTTCTGGTTACACATTCTCTGATGCTGCTTTAACAAGTGCATCTGCAATCGGTGGTTCAGGTGGTTCTATTGAAGTAGTTATCTCACCTAAAAATGGTCATGGTAATAGTGCAATTGTTGAACTAGGTGGACACTATGTAATGTCTGCTACAACATTAACACAAGCAGAGGGTGATGATATCACAACTGAAAATGATTTTAGACAAGTAGGTCTTGTTGTAGACCCAACTGATTATGGAACATCAACTGTTGCAACTGCATCTACACGAAGACAAACTTTCGTAGTCAAGGCCGCATCAAATACTGGCACATTTGAAGTAGATGAAAAAATTACACAAGCAACAACAGGTGCTGTAGGTAAAGTAGTAGAATGGGATTCTACACTAAGTCTATTATATTTCCAACAAGAAAGATTTGGTGATTATGGAACAAACAGTACAACTGGTGACCATAGTGTATTCACAGGAGCTAATGTAATCACAGGTGCAACATCATCTGCAACATTAACACCATCAACTGATTCAGAAACAATTACTCTTGCAAACAATAATACATTGTCTACAACATCAGGTTATACTAACCCAGAGTTACAACCAGATAGTGGTAACATTGTATACTTAGAAAATAGAAAACCAATACAAAGGGATTCTGACCAAACAGAAGATATTAAATTAATCATAGAGTTTTAGAATATGGCACAAATAACAGATTTAAATGTTTCACCATATTATGATGATTTTGATGAGGCAGATAATTTTCATAAGGTACTTTTTAGACCAGGCTTTGCAATTCAAGCAAGAGAGTTAACTCAACTACAATCTATTTTACAAAACCAAGTAGAACGACATGGTAATCACATGTTCAAAGAAGGTAGTATTGTTATACCTGGCCAGTTAAGTTATTCGAATGCATTTCCAACATTACAACTTGCAACAGCATTTGCAGATGAAGAAATAGACCCAAGTCAATTTTATGATTCAACAAATCCTGTAACAATTACAGGAGTTACATCTGGTGTTAAAGCATATGTTATAGGATATCAAGCTGCAACTGCAACAACACAACCTATACTATATCTTAACTATTATAAAACAGGTTCAGATAATTCATCAACAGTTTTTAGTGATGGTGAAAACATAACTGCTGATAAAGCAATTACACATACTACAGGATATGCAAGTGGTGTCGCATCGGCAACTACATTTGCCACAGATGCATCAGCAACAGGTTCAGCTGCAACTATTGAGGATGGTGTCATTTATGTGAGAGGACAATTTGTAAAAGTAAATAGACAAACATTATTACTAAGTTCAAACTCTGTAACAGAAAGTGAAAGAATTGGTTTAACAATAGAAGAAACATTAGTCACACCAGAGGCAGATAGTACACTTACAGATAACTCTAGAGGTTCATCTAACTATGCTGCAAAAGGAGCACACAGATTAAAAATTAGTTTAACACTTGATAAACTTTCAACAACATCCACAGAAGATTCTAAGTTTATCGAAATGATGAGAATAGATAGTGGTACTTTAGTTTCAAAAGCAAGAGCAACAGAATATTCAGTATTAGGTGATGTGCTTGCAAGAAGAACACATGATGAATCTGGTGACTACACAGTTAGACCATTTTTATTTGATGCAAGAGAAAGTATTAACAACACAGTAGAGAGTAAAGATTTTACAGGTGTATATACAAGTGGAGCAACTACCGATGATGGTGGAACTGCTTCTGAAAGTTTACTTGCATTGTCATGTTCTTCTGGTAAGGCGTATGTTAGAGGATATGAATTTGAAAAATTAGGAACAACATTTAAAGATTTAAATAAGGCAAGAGATGTTACAACAATTAATGCTGGAGTTACAAACTTAGAATTAGGTAACTTTGTTAGAATTACAAACTTATATAACACACCAGATATCGGTAGTGTAAGTGGTGAAACAACACCATACAAACAAGTTAAATTATTCTCTGGTGCAACAGTTACTAGAGGAACAGTATCTTCAGAAGAACCTGTAGGTGTTGCTCGTGTAAGAGCATTAGAATATGATTCAGGTGTATCTGGTAGTAATGATGCTGTATATAAAGCTCATTTATTTGACATTCGTACATTTACAGTTTTAACTTTAAGTGATACACCAAGTCCATTACTAACTGCAACACATTCTAGTGGTGTAAAAATAACAGGTAATACATCAGGTGCAACAGGTTTACTTTTTGATACAGATACAAGTAATGCTGAAGGCCATCGAGTTCGTTTAACAAATGTTGTTGGTCAATTTACATCTGGTGAAAAATTAATTGCATCAGATTCAGCTGAAACTAGTGGACTTATAGAAAATTCAGGTAATACCGATTTAACAGTTACTCTAGTTACTACAAGAGCATTTGCAGAAGCAAGAAGTATGTTTATGGATGATGCTGATAGTGGTCAAGACTTTACTGCAGATATAGAATTAACAAAAAGAAGTGATGTAGATTTACTTGCACTTAATGCCACAGATGCTAGTCTTGCAAATGCAAATGATAATATTTTATTAGAAGAAGATGGTACTACTGAATTAGGACTTGAACCTATTAGAGAAGCAGTATTAGTACAACCAGAAAAAAATGTTGCAATATATAAACTACCTAAGACTGTAGTTAAAACTTTATTAACAGATTCAAATAATAATTCAAGTGATACATCATATACAATTAGAAGACAGTTCGTTGCAACATCAAACAGTTCTGGTGTAGTATCACTAAGTGCTGGAAGTAATGAAGTCTTTGGTGGATTTGCTGAAGTAGATTATGTAATGTCTATATTAACTGCTGGTGGTGGTAGTGGTGTACAAGGAGATTTAGTACCTATTTCTGGTAAGATATCTGGTACAGGTACAGCAAGTATTACAATTACAGATAATACTATTTTAGGCAGTGCAGCTAAAGTAAAAGTTATAGCAACAATCGTTAAGTCAAGTGTTGCATCAAAAACTAAAACAACCAATTTATCTAAACAAGTTAAAGTAGTAACAGATGATGCAGATGGTGCTTATGGATGTAGAGCAACAGACAAAGAAATATCTTTAGGTCGTGCAGATGCATTTAGATTACAAGCTGTATTTGATTCAGAAGATACAAGTTCAGATGCAACTGCTCCAACATTAACATTAGGAACAGTTACAGGAACATTTGTAAGAGGTGAAAAAATTACAGGTTCATCTTCTGGTGCAACTGCAAGAATTATAACAACAACAAGTCCAATACAATATGTCTTAACAGGTGGATTTGGTGCAACAGACTTTACAACATCTGATACAATTACAGGTGAATCTTCTAGTGCAACATCTACAGTATCAACAGTAACTGCTGGAAGTAAAGTGATTACATCTAACTTTACACTAGACACAGGACAAAGAGATAACTTCTATGATATTGCAAGAATCGTAAGAAAGTCTAGTGCAGAAAAACCTTTAGGTAGATTACTAGTAGTCTTTGATTTCTTTTCACATGGTACAGGTGATTTCTTTAGTGTAGATTCTTATAGTTCTGTTGGTGGTCAAATGAATTATGATGATATACCAACATACAGTGCTACAAAGATTGACCCAGATGACCCTAAACCATCAGGTCTATTTCCTTTAAGAGATTGTTTAGACTTTAGACCAACAGCAGAAAATATTGCTGGAGCAACAGATACATTAACAGCAGTAGATACAATTACTGCAACTGCAAGTTCGTTTGATTTTACAAACAGACAGTTTGATGGCACAGGTGCTGTTGCAATAGATACACCAAAAATTAATAATGCGTTAACTTGTGACTTTGAACATTACTTACCTAGAAAATCTGTATTGTATATTGGAACAGATGGTGAGTTTAAAATAGTAGATGGTGTTCCTGCTGAAGACCCACAATTACCAACAGATTTAGATAACGCAATGAAACTTGCAACAATAGATGTTCCTGCTTTTACATTTACACCAGATGATGTAACAATTAAAAGAGAACAAACACAAAGATTTACCATGAGAGATATTGGTAATCTACAAAATAGAATTGAAAACTTAGAGTATTACACTTCATTAAATCTATTAGAAAGAGATGCAGAAAGTTTACAAATTGCAGATGTCAATGGATTGAACAGATTTAAATCTGGTTTTATCGTAGATAATTTTGCTGGACATAAAGTTGGTGATACATTACACCCAGATTATAAGATTGCTATTGATATGGAAAATAGAGAGTTAAGACCTAAGTGTGTAATGAAGGCTGCTAAGTTAGTAGAAAAAGTTACAACAGATAGTGCAAGAACAACAGCAGGATATCAAAAGACAGGTGACTTATTAACATTACCATATACAGAAAAAGATTTTATAACACAACCTTATGCAACAAGACCAGAAAATATTCAGTCTGCATTAATTTATGAGTATGTTGGAAAAATTACACTAACACCTAGTGGTGATGAATGGTTTGAAACAGAAGTTGCCCCAGCATTAATTGTAAATATTGATGGTAACTTTGACGCTGTAACATCTGCTAATCAAAACCAATTAGGTACAGTATGGAATGCATGGGAAACACAATGGTCAGGTGTGGTATCAAGAGTAAGAGATACAACAAGAAGACCTGGTGGATTTTTCCAAAGAACAATTACAAACACAAGGTCAGACCAAGTAAGAACAGGAACAAGAACACGAATAGTTGAACAAGTAGAAAATCAAATAATTAGTAATAGAGTTATTGCTCAGGCAGCGATTCCTTTTGTTAGACCTAGAACGATTACAGGTGTAGGTGAATGTTTTAGACCTAACACTAGATTATATGCTTTCTTTGATGGTATAGATGTTAGTTCATTTATTACACCATCATCAACAAGTTATACAACAGACGCTTCTACAACAGAGGGTGGAGCACTTGTATCAGACATACAAGGAAAAGTAGAATTTTCATTTAGAATACCAGAATATAGATTTGCTGGACAAACAAGTATACCTAAATTTAAAACAGGTGATGTTGACTTTAGATTAACATCAAGTGAAACTAATGTTAAATTCCCTGCACCATCAACAGTTGGTCAAGTAAATTATGTTGCAAAAGGTATTGTAAATACTACACAACAAACAATCGAAGCAACAAGAAATGCTACAGTGGTTCAAGAAACTGTTTCTCAAACACAATCAGTAACAAACTCATCAACACAATTAACTAGAATTGACCCACTGGCTCAAACATTCTTAATGTCAGAAACTGGTGGATGTTTTGTATCTTCTGTAGATTTATTCTTCTCAGAAAAAGATACTAACTTACCTGTATGGGTTGAGTTAAGAGAAGTAATAAATGGATACCCAGGTCCTACATTAATACCATTTGGAAGAAAAGTTTTAAATCCAAATGATATTAATATAGATGCTACTACAGGTAATACTGCAACTAACTTTAAATTTGATTCACCTGTATATCTAAAAGAGGGAATCGAATATTGTTTAGTTGCTATGACTAATAGTTTAAATTATAAAGTATGGATTGCTGGTTTAGGTGAACAAGATGTATCTGGTTCAAATAGAATTATTTCTACACAACCACATTTAGGTTCATTATTTAAATCACAAAACAATACTACATGGAGTGCAGTACAATCAGAAGACTTGAAATTTACTATGAAAAAATGTAACTTCACATCTGGTTCAGGTACAGTCACTTTACAAAATGATAACATAGGTGATGCTATAACAGCAGAAGATGGTAGTACAACAGTTTATGGACAAAGACTAAAAAGTAATCCAATCGTATTAACAAATGGTTCAACAGTCGTAAGAGTTAACCACGCTGACCATGGCATGTATAGTACATCAAACAATGTTACAATCACAGGAGTTTCCTCTGGTGTATCAACAACATTGAATGGTGCAATTACAGCATCTGGTACAAGTGTAACATTAACATCTAATACTAACTTCCCATCAAGTGGCACAGTTCACATTAAGATAGACAATGAAATTATGTCTGGTACTATTTCTGGTTCAATCATTTCTAGTATTACTAGAGGTCAAGGAAGTACAACAGCAGTTGCTCACTCAAATGCAACAACAGTAGAATTGTACATGATTAGTTCAATACCATTAACAGAGATTAATAAAACACATACTGCAATTGCAAACATAGGAATAGATTCTTATACAGTTGCTTCTACTACAAGTGCATCAATTAGTGGAGCATCCACAACAGCACAAGTTGGTGGAATCTCTGTTTATGCTACAGAAAATTATAGATACGAAACAGTTAAAACAATAATTGGTACTATGGAATTACCTGGCACTACATTGACTTCAACAATTAAAACAACAAATGCTACAAGCCCAGATGGCACAGAAACATCATTTGGTCAATCAACAACAAATACTACAATACCATTAAATGAAAACTTTGATATGACAACATCATCTATGATTGCTTCAAGTATTAATGAAACAAACGAAATGTCTGGTAGTAAATCATTAGAGATGCCAATAGTTATGACTACTCAAAACTCTAATATATCACCAGTGATAGATTTAGATAGAAGGTCGTTTATTGCGATAGGAAACAGAATTAATAATGTAGATAGTTCTAGTGATGTATTCCCAACAACAGATTATGTTGCTCCAACAGAACCAGATGGTGACCAAAACTCTGCTATCTATTTAACTAAGGCAGTAACATTAGAACAGTCTGCATCGGCAATTAGAGTTGTATTCTCTGCACACAAACAAAATACATCAGAAATTAAAGTGATGTTTAAAACATTAAGAACATCTGATAGTTCAGACTTTGATGATATAGGATACGAATACTTTAACACAGATGGTTCACCAGATAACACAGTTCCAAACTCTCTTGTAAAAACAGATTTTCAAGAGTATGTTTATACTGCTGGTGTAAATGATGATGGTGTTGGTGCTCCATTAGATGAGTTTATACAATTTCAAATTAAAATAATTATGCAAGGAACAGATGCTGCTAAACCTGTAAGAATAAAAGACTTACGAGCAATAGCACTCGCAACATAAAATGGATAGAGTAAAAGTAGAAGATAAAAAAGATTTAGAAAGAGATATGAAATCTCATGCAATAGTGAATACTAATAAGTCTGCATATGAAATGGCAAAGAAAAGAGCGAAAGAAGCTCAGAAAGAAAGAGA
>Ga0208644_1004650_pt1 | contig 10299 bp, 12 predicted proteins | sample VirMetDEL_Nov_18_FD_184517 | JGI IMG/M metagenome (GOLD analysis project Ga0208644, IMG submission 184517) | Aqueous microbial communities from the Delaware River and Bay under freshwater to marine salinity gradient to study organic matter... | ecosystem: Environmental > Aquatic > Marine >... | reverse complement strand
GTTGATTAGAACTAACTCAACAGGTCTTACAATTTACAATCCAACTAATCTTGCTGAAAGAATTAAAGGCATGAAAAATAAAAACATGTCAAGAGAGGCTAAAATTTTGGCAAGAAAACAATATGAACAATCAATAAATTAATTGATTGACAGGGGGATAATATTCCTATATTATCCCCTATATAACAGAAAGGTATAATATGATTAAAGATAAAACATTTAGAATAACTTACAAAAAATCAACAGGCGAAACTGTGACAAGGTTTGGCAAGTGGGACGACAAGTGCAGATATTGGACAAGTAAAATTGGTCATGCACTTATAACTTATTTTGACCTAGACGCAAAAGGTTATAGAACTGCAAAAGGTAAATGGGAAGTGAGGTACTAACATGGACGCATTAATAATTTTAACTGTATGTGTTGCAGTAGTATATGTGGGGTTATTTGTATGAGCAACTTTAATTGGTGTCATGGACCGAGTTGCCATACTAATCACACACTTGACAGGGTGCGAGGTACTAAGGGCAACAAGGTCTTAAGAACTAGAAAGATAACTTTGAATGGATATAACCAGATTAATGGGTGGTCCTATTTCTGTAGTCAAGGTTGTTGGAATGATTTCTTCCATAAGTACGCAAGCCAATGTATTAACATTGCACCTAGACACGAGCCACTAGAAACACCGATTGAAAATCCAGAACGAACTAAGCATGAAACTAATTGGGGGCATACTTATTATAATACTAGGATAAGAGAGAAAGGGGTTGACAATAATACTGAATAATATATTATCCTATATATAACAGAAAGGAACATATGAAAACAAAACAAACAATAGAATACAATGGTAAGACAATTAAGTTACCATTTGAGATTAACCCTCTTGATCTAGATACAATGGAGAGAGACGCGGCTAATCATTTTAGCGGAGAGACTACAACTCTCCCACAGTTTGCTTATGCTGTGCGTAACGCGATACTAGGGGCTGAGCTATTAGGCGACTACCCTAAGGTGCGTAAAGGTTTAGATTGGTTTAGCAGACACTTTGCTAAACAATACATGGTTCTGTTAGACTAGCGACTAGTAGTGAGGGGGACGCGGTCCCCCTCGATAGAGGTACCAACCCAATCCCAAAATTCAAAACTTCCAAACAAACAAAAAGATATTAATACAAAAGGGGTCCCAGAGTTTACCCTTTATGCCTTGATTTATGTCTTTATAGGCTGTAAATACTTATAAGGTTCCAAAATTAAACCTAAAAAATTTTGCAAAAAAAATTTTCGAAATGGATATAGATTTAGAAAAAATAAATAGACTGCCTGCTGATGTTAAGAAAGACTTTCTTAAAACTTATTTAAAATTATTAGATAAGAAAAAAGAACATAAAATTAAAAATGATTTTATGGCTTTTGTTAAACATGTTTGGCCTGAGTTTATTGAAGGATCACATCACACACAAATAGCAGAAAAATTTAATCGTATAGCAAAAGGTGAATTGAAACGTGTAATTATTAATATGCCACCTAGACATACTAAATCTGAATTTAGTTCTTACCTTCTTCCTGCATGGATGATTGGTCGTAATCCTAAATTAAAAATTATTCAATCAACACACACCACAGAACTCGCTGTAAGATTTGGTCGTAAAGCAAAAACATTAATGGACATGGAAGAGTATAAACAAGTCTTTGATACAAGACTAAGAGAAGATTCTCAAGCTGCTGGTAAATGGGAAACTCAACAAGGTGGTGAATACTTTGCAGCAGGTGTTGGATCTGCAATTACAGGTCGTGGTGCAGACTTATTAATTATTGATGACCCACATTCTGAACAAGATGCATTAAACCTTGATGCTCTTGAGCGTGCATATGAATGGTATACATCTGGTCCACGTCAGCGTTTACAACCTGGTGGAACAATTGTTTTGGTCATGACAAGATGGAATACAAAAGATTTGACCGGTAAATTATTAAATGCACAAAAAGAACCAAAGTCTGATCAATGGGAAGTTGTAGAGTTTCCTGCTATCATGCCAAGCGGTGAACCTGTGTGGCCACAGTTCTGGAAGAAAGATGAACTTCTTGGAGTAAAAGCATCTTTGTCAATTGGTAAATGGAATGCACAATGGATGCAAAATCCAACTTCAGAAGAAGGAGCTTTGATCAAAAGAGAGTGGTGGCGTAAATGGGAGCAAGACGAACCACCTGCATTACATCATGTTATACAATCTTATGATACAGCGTTTATGAAAAAAGAAACTGCTGACTTTAGTGCAATTACAACTTGGGGAGTATTTTATAAAAACGAAGATAGTGGACCACAATTGATATTATTAGATGCATTAAAAGAAAGATTAGAGTTCCCCGAACTTCGTAGGGTCGCACTGGAACAGTATAGATATTGGAATCCTGAGACAGTTATTATTGAATCTAAGGCATCTGGCCTCCCGCTAACTTATGAGTTGCGAAAAATGGGGATCCCTGTTATAAATTTCTCTCCTAGTAAAGGTAACGATAAACATACTAGGGTCAACAGCGTTGCGCCTCTATTTGAGAGTGGATCTATTTGGGCCCCTACGGACCAACAGTTTGCTCAGGAGGTCATTGAGGAATGTGCAGCTTTTCCTTATGGTGATCACGACGACTTAGTTGATAGTATGACACAAGCTGTTATGAGATTTAGGCAAGGAGGGTTTTTGGAACATCCTGAAGATGCATTGGATGAACCATTACCAGAACCGAAAAGGACATATTATTGATGGGACTATTTAAATTTTTAAAATCTTTAAGAACGCTAGCCAACAATAGAAACATAACTATTAAAGAAGCTTATAAATTTGCTGAACAAGAGTTTGGTCAAGTTTCTGATTTATTAAAAATGCAAATCAATAAAATCTTTAAAGATGTTGAAGCACCTAGCATCAAGAAACCTGCTAAACCAGAAGGTAAAGTTATTGAAGCATCTTTTAAACCTGGAATGGATAAGACAGGTAAAGTTGTAGAAGAGTCCCCAAGTCAATTAATGCAAAAACTTGAATCCAAAGTTGAAGATATGAAAAATCCATTTAAACCTAAAGCAGGTTTAAATTTAGCAGAAGGACTTACAAGAACATCAGTTAGAACAATTTTAGATAAAAGTGGAATCAAAGTACCTGATAAAGCAGATCCAATAGAAGTATTTAGAAAAGTATATGGTCAAGATTCTTTAGGTGATGTTGCTAATATATCTGAAGAATTAATTGAGCTTGAAAGAATGGGTAAGTCTACCAAAAGTTTAGATCAAGTTTTAGAACAAGAAGGAATGTTTGATCTTCCAAAAAGAAAAAACCCACCACAAGGTTTGACTGATGAAGAGATGGCACAAGAAAATATTTTAAAAAAGTTTGACCCTGAAGACAGAGAACCAAATGCAGTGGGTGGTAGAGTTGGTTTTTCTCTTGGAAGTTTACCAAAAGGCATTCAAGCATTAGCTAAACAATTAAATAAAAAATTTGGTAAAGGCACTATTAAAACTGCTGATGAAATAGATAGACCCCAATCTGCAAAAGACAAAGAAATGTTTGAAAAGTTTGAATCTAGAAATCCTGATCCAAATAGAGAAATGACAGAAGATGAAATTTATGATTTTGCAGAGGAAATAGGAGGAGAATTAGACGCATATAATTTTGATGGCACAGTTGGTTCTGCTAAAAGAATTCTAAAAGAACAAAAAGAATATGAAGACGACATGTATCGACAATACAAAATGGGTAAACTAGATCCAGAGCCAGGCGATAAATCAGAAGCTAGAAAAATATTTTTAGAACGAAAATTACAAGAGATGGAAATGTCTGGTGATAAAAAATTAATGACAAGAGATGAGATAGAAGAATTATCTACTTTTGATCTCGGAACTGAAATGGAACAAATGAGAAACAAAGAAATTAAAGAAGGTGTCGCTGATGTTATGAGAGATACCTCTCCTGCAGGTCTAGAGAAAAGTCTAGAGGTTGATGACCTTATGTTAAAGTATCCAGGAATAAGTCGAGACCTTGCAAAACAAATTGCAAATGATCCCGATCCAGAACGTAAAGCTCAAGTTATTTCTATGATAGAACAAACTTTTAAAATGGATGAAATGGGAATGAGTGGTGATGAAATTATAGATACTTTCAAAAAAGGAACAGACAGAACTAAACAAGCAGGTGGAGGCCTTGCCTATTTGATGGGATTGTAAGCTATGTCAAAATCTGAAAACGTAGCTTTATATAAATACCTGACAAGACCTACTAGTCCCCAGCAGCCAGTAGCAAGCAGCGAGAGGCTAGAAGAAGCTGCACCAACAATAAGAATAGCAAAACCTGCTACTAAAGCTCAAGAAGAAATTGCACAAAAAGTTTATGGTCAATCTTTTGCAGAATTAGATTCAGATAGAAGAACTAAAATAAGAACAGGTAAGATAACTATGAATAGTGGTGGTGTTAATCTAATGGGCACTGCAGAAAGAATTGCTTACACTAAAAAAAGAATGCAAGATTTTGTATCTGACTTTAAAAAAGAAAGAGGAAGATTGCCTTCACAACAAGAAGTTAGAAAAATTGGTAAGTTTGAATTTGGAACTATAAAAAAATATGTTAATGAAGGTATAGTTGAAGTAGGAAAAGTTGGAGCAACAAGAGGATTAAATGATCCAAGAGTAATTCAAGTTAATAATGAATTAAAATTTTTAGATAAAAACAAATATGTTCAAGACAGTTTTAAAAAAGGACAACTTCCAAATCTTAATGAGGTTGCTAAAATTTTAGGCGTTAAAGATAAGAGTGTAGCATCCTATAGAGTAGGTCAATTAGCTTCAACTTATTTAGGTGATAGAAAAGTTGAAGGAATTAAACCAAAATTTAAAAAAGGTGCAGAGGTTATTTTTGAACAAGCAGATCAAGAATATAATCGTGTTATTAGATCATTAGCAGATCTTAAAATTGGAAGATCTGTAGGTGAACAAAGCACTGCAACAACAAAGAATGTTATTAGACGTGCATATCCAGAAGGTATTTCAGAAAGTTATGCAATAGATGAACCCGCTGGAACAGTGTCTTCCGCAAGAAGAGGCACTTCTCCTTATGGAGCTTTTGGTCAAATTATAAATTCTGAATTGAACCAAGGTGTTAAATACGAGTTTGATAGAAAAAAATCTATTAATGAAAAATCATTACAAGATGCAATTGAAAGTGGTTCTGATACAGAAGTAAAATCTGCAGTTAAAAAATTTAATGACACTGTTTCTGAATATGAAACAAAACTTAATCAAGACGTTAAACCAGGTCAGAAAAAAATAAAATTATTTAAAGTATCTTTAAACAATCCAGAAAATACCATAGCTAATTATTCTGAATTATCGGATTCATATAAAGATGCACTTCAAAAAAATTATAAGACAAGAGGTTATGCTTTTAAAATTCCATCAGATATTAAACCATTATCTCAAATGGCAGATGAATTAAAAATTGAAAAGAATGTAGCCAAACTTTCAAAAGCTGCAGAAAAAGGTGGACCAAGAATTTACTCACAATTTTTTCCATTTGCAAAAGAAACAGGAGAATTTATTTCTGAGACAGCATCTGATTTATTAACTAAAGGTTCTCGTGCTAAAGGTACATTAAAATTATTAGGAGGACTTGGTGCAGCTTACGGTGTTTATGATACTGGAGTTGCATTAAAAGAAGGTAAATCTTTACCAGAAACAGCTTTTAGATTATTTGGAGCTGATCCTGTTTATAATATGATTAGAGAATACAATCGTCTACCTGAAGAAGCACAAGAGATTCAAAAAAAAATAAACGCACAACAATCTTTTGATGTAGCTGTAGATGATCCATTAGCTGAGGGAAGAATGCAAAGACCCACAGTAACACCTGAAGAACAAATTTATTTAAATGAACAAAAGAAACTTGTTCAACAAAAAGTAGCAGAAGAAAATCAAGCAAGATCTGAAGGTAGAGCAGGACTGGTTAACTTTGTTAAAGAACAATTTTTAAAAGCAACAGGTCAACCTTATTCGGTTGCTTTTGCAAATGGTGGTAGAGTACAACTTTCTGAAGGGGGTAAACCAAAAGATATAGGTAGAAGAAAATTTTTAAAATTAACAGGGCAAGCTGGAGCAGTATTAGCGGCGCTACCTTTCTTAGGTAAATTTATCAAACCTGCAACTAAAGCAGCTCCTGAAGTATTAGAAGCAATATCAAGATCAGCAGAAAATATGCCTGAGTATTTAATCAATTTAATTAATAAAATTAAAATGATGGGCGAATCTAAAATTATTGGAAAAATGGATAGTCCAGATGAATTTATAAGATATGATCTAGGAGACTATGAACTTCATGAAGGATCAGGTGGATATAGATTAAAAAGAGTTAGAGATAGAGGGGATGCCGGTTATGAAGAATTTGAAATGCAAGTTAAACAAGATCCTGAAAGTGGTTTTGTTGAATATGAAGAAGTATCAGCTAGACCTGATGGAGATGGTAAAATCAAAGATTTTGATTTTGGAATAGAAGATGATGTTCACGCTGAAATGAAAAAATTTGCTGATGAAAAATAAAACACCTTATAAACATGGAAAAAAATCTGGTCCACCACCAAAGAAAGGACCTCAGTCACAGGGCTTGAATTTACAATATAATACTGTTAAGACTATAAAACTGGAGAAAATAAATAATGGCAGACGTAGATAAAGCTCTCCCAAATGTAGAGCAAGAAATTAATGTTCCTTCTGAAGTTGAGATTGAAGAAGCTCAATTAGAAAAACAAGAAGAACTTGACGAACAAGGTAATCCAGTTGAGATTACTGAAAACGAAGATGGATCTGTAGATATTAATTACGATCCTGGAATTGGATCCGTTGCAGGAACTCCAAATCATTATGATAATTTAGCTGAACATTTACCTGATGATGTATTAGGTCCTTTAGGTTCAACATTATTTGGTAATTATCAAGATTATAAAAATTCAAGAAAAGATTGGGAATCTGCTTACAAAACAGGTTTAGATCTGTTAGGATTCAAATATGAAAACAGGACGGAACCATTCTCGGGTGCTTCGGGTGCCACTCATCCGGTGCTTGCTGAAGCTGTTACTCAGTTTCAGGCGTTGGCATATAAAGAGTTACTCCCAGCTGATGGACCAGTCAGAACACAAATCTTAGGAACACCTTCTCCAGAAAAAACTCAACAAGCATCAAGAGTTAAAGATTTCATGAACTATCAATTGATGGATCAAATGAAAGAGTATGAACCTGAGTTTGATCAAATGTTATTCTATTTACCTTTAGCAGGATCTTCATTTAAAAAAGTTTATTACGATGAAGTTATGCAAAGAGCTGTATCTAAATTTGTACCGGCAGATGAATTAATTGTTCCGTACACAGCTACTTCATTAGATGATGCAGAAGCAATTATTCATAAAATAAAAATTTCTGAAAATGAATTAAGAAAACAACAAGTTGCAGGTTTCTATCGTGATCTTGATTTAAAACCAGGACAATACAATGAAGATGATGTTGAGAAAAAAGAACATGAATTAGAAGGAACAACAAAATCTGGAAGAGAAGAAGATATATTTACTATACTAGAATGTCATGTCAATTTAGATTTAGAAGGTTTTGAAGATGTTGGAGAAGATGGTGAACCAACAGGAATTAAACTTCCATACATTGTAACGTTAGAAGAAAACTCAAGAGAGATTTTATCAATTAAAAGAAACTATGAAATAAATGATCCTAAGAAATCTAAAGTACAATACTTTGTACATTTTAAATTTTTACCTGGACTAGGTTTTTACGGTTTTGGTTTAATACACATGATTGGTGGTTTATCAAGAACTGCTACATCTGCTTTACGACAATTATTGGATGCAGGAACTTTATCAAATTTACCTGCTGGATTTAAACAACGAGGAATCAGAATTAGAGATGATGCACAGGCAATACAACCTGGTGAATTTAGAGATGTAGATGCACCTGGAGGAAACATTAGAGATTCATTTATGATGTTACCATTTAAAGAGCCTTCACAAACTCTATTACAGCTTATGGGTGTCGTTGTATCTGCAGGACAAAGATTTGCTTCAATAGCAGACCTGCAAGTAGGAGATGGGAATCAGCAAGCCGCGGTGGGAACGACAGTTGCGCTGCTAGAAAGAGGAAGTCGAACAATGTCGGCTATCCACAAAAGAATTTATTCTGCTCTTAAAAATGAATTTAAATTATTAGCAAGAGTTTTTAAACTATACCTACCTGAAGAATATCCTTACGATGTAGTAGGTGGTCAAAGAACAATTAAACAACAAGACTTCGATGACCGTGTAGATATATTGCCAGTTGCTGATCCAAATATTTTCTCACAAACACAGCGTATTTCCCTCGCGCAGACGGAATTGCAGCTGGCAACCTCTAATCCAAGTATTCATAATCAATATCAAGTTTACAGAAATATGTATGAAGCCTTAGGTGTAAAAGATATTGATCAAATTTTAATTCGACCACAACCCCCACAACCAAAGGACCCTGCGTTAGAACACATTGATGCTCTCGCAGGGAAACCTTTCCAAGCGTTTCCAGGTCAAGATCATAGAGCACATATGACTGCTCACTTAAATTTTATGGCAACGAACATGGCAAGAAACAATCCTGCTATTATGGGTGCGTTAGAGAAAAACATTTTTGAACATATTTCTTTAATGGCTCAAGAACAAGTTGAAATAGAATTTAGAAATGAGTTACAACAACTACAACAAATGCAAACAGCGGCTCAACAAAATCCACAAATGGCACAACAGATGCAAATGCAAATAAGAATGTTATCTGAAAAGATAGAATCTAGAAAAGCAGTATTGATTGCAGAGATGATGGAAGAATTTATGAAGGAAGAAAAAGAAATTACTTCACAATTTGACAATGATCCTATTGCAAAACTTAGAGCAAGAGAACTTGATCTACGTGCACAAGAAAATTTCAGAAAAGAAGAGGAAGCAAAAGAGAGAATTAATCTTGATAAGATGAAAGCAATGATGAATCAAATGACTGATCAACAAAAATTAGATCAAAATGAAGATTTAGCAAACTTAAGAGCTGATACATCAATACAAAAAACAGTTTTGCAACACGAACTTAAAAATAAGGACGGAATGTAATGAAAAAAGCAGAAAAAAAGATTGCAAAAGTAATGCGAGAGTACAAAAAAGGTAAGTTACCTATTGGAAAAAGCAAAAAGAAGGTGAAAAGTCGTAAACAAGCGATAGCAATTGCACTTTCTGAAGCTGGAAAATCAAAAAGGAAATAATTTATGTGGTTTAACGCACTTTCACTAGCTGTAAAAGCCGGTTCTCACATTTTTAAGAAGCGTCAAGAGACAAAAATGCTTATGGCAGACGCTCAAATGGAACATGCACGTAAAATGGCTAATGGACAAGCAGAATATGCAGGAAAATTACTAGAAGCAAGACAATCGGACTGGAAGGACGAATTTGTACTTTTAATTTTGTCGGCCCCTATAGCAATTTTAGCGTGGGCAGTCGTATCAGATGACCCAACTGCAATGGATAAAGTAAAATTATTCTTTGAATACTTTCAACAGCTACCAAGTTGGTTTACTAATCTTTGGATACTTGTAGTCGCGAGTATTTATGGTATAAAGGGTACACAAATCTTTAGAGGAGACAAAAAATGAAGAAGAAAAAATCATTTCCAGATTTAAACAAAGATGGAAAAATAACAAAAGCAGATATTCTAAAAGGTAGAGGTGTATTTGCTGAAGGTGGACCTGTTGAAGTTAAAGCAGACAATGCTGTTGACGAAGTAGGAAATCCAAAAGGTAAAAAGAAATCTATCCAAATACAAGGATGGGGAAAGGCGAGACACTAATGATGAAAAAAAGAATGAAGAAACAATTTGGAGGAATGGCTTCAAAAATGAAAACTGTAAAGAAAAAAGTAAGTGAAAGAGCAAAAGATCCAAAAGGAAATAAAGCTTTTCAATCTATGATGAGAGGTCAGATGAGAGATATGAACAAGACTGGTAGAGGAGAGCAAGCAAGAAAAGCCACTTTTGTTGATAAAAAGACTAAAAGACTTGTTTTAGATACTCCAACAAATAGAAAAAGATATGGAGCTTCAAACGTTAAAAAGGTTAAGTAATGGCCAAACTTTGTGCAAAAGGTAAAGCTGCTGCAAAAAGAAAATTCAAAGTATATCCATCTGCATATGCTAATATGTATGGATCAGCAGTTTGTTCTGGTAAAATAAAACCAGGTGGAAAGAAAAAAACTA
>Ga0208644_1004648_pt1 | contig 10303 bp, 15 predicted proteins | sample VirMetDEL_Nov_18_FD_184517 | JGI IMG/M metagenome (GOLD analysis project Ga0208644, IMG submission 184517) | Aqueous microbial communities from the Delaware River and Bay under freshwater to marine salinity gradient to study organic matter... | ecosystem: Environmental > Aquatic > Marine >... | reverse complement strand
TGACTGTCATGTCGTCTTGTTCCTGACAGGATGACAGAGTGATATATTCCGGCTCGTCCTTGATTAACAAGCCACAGCTATAAACAATAGTTGGGCCGTCATCTTTTGAATCATGCCAATCATTTACGGTTGCGGCGTCTAGCCATTCAACAAGAGCGTAAAACATTATTCACAAGTTCTGGAACCAGTAGCCGGATCAATAAAACACGCGGCTCCATCGTTTTCATCCTTATTTGCTGGTTCAATTTTATTTAAAATTCCGTATCGCTTGCCATCTAATCTAAAGGTGGTAATACCCTTTAATTTATTTTTCCATGCTTGCATGTAAACGTCTTTGAATTCTTCAAAAGTAACATTTCCACCAACATTAATCGTCTTTGAAACGGCGGAATCGATAAAAGGCTGTACGGCAATTTGCATTTGTAAATGATCCTCTACGTTAAGATCATCAGTAGTCTCTCCCCTTAAACCAAAAAAATTATAAACGTAATCTTTCAAACGAACAACCCTGGCACCATCTTCCGTTTGAACTGTACGATCTAACTCATGTTGAAAAACGGGTTCAATTCCAGAAGAAATATTATCTGCCGTAAAACTAATTGTACCAGTAGGAGCAATAGATGTTAAATGACTATTCCTCATACCCTGTGTTTTAATCTTGTCGCGTAATTCTTGTGGAAGCCGTGACACAAACCCGCTTTCCTGATATTTTTCTGCATCATATAATTTAAAGCTACCCTTTTCCAGAGAAAGATCGGACGAAGCTGAATATGCACCATACGTTAAAACCCGCATGATTTTTTTAGTTAATTTAACAGCTTCGGGTGAGCCGTAACGATAGCCACACAAAGTAAACGCATTAGCAAGACCAGTAATACCTAAACCCATCCGACGTTTAGATTTAGCTTCAATTTCTTGTTGTTCTAGAGGATATTTTGTTCGATCAATGACATTATCCATGGCTCTCACAACATGGGGAATATCACTTTCAAGCAATTCGAAATTAAATACACCGTTGTTTATGTACTTTACCAAATTAAAAGAACCTAATAAACAAGCTCCGTATGGTGGGAGTGGCTGCTCACCGCACGGGTTTGTGGCCTCGATGCTTTCACAATAATACAGTGGGTTATCTGAATTAATTCTATCAAGGAATAGAACACCCGGTTCGGCCCAATCCCACGTGCTTCGCATTATTTCGTCCCATAATGCACGAGCATCTAAATGGCGATAAATTTTACCATCAAATACCAACGCAAAGGGTTTTCCAGTTTGAACGCACGACATAAATTCGTCCGTCACTCCGACTGAAATATTGAAATTTGTTAGCTCACCCTCATTACGTTTAGATCGAATAAAAGCCTCAATATCGGGATGATCTACACGTAGGACGGCCATCATTGCCCCGCGTCGATGTCCCGCCGAAACAATCGTGCGGCAAACTGCATCAAAAATTCGCATGAACGAGACAGGGCCAGATGCAGTAGAATCCAGAGTAACAATACGATCACCAGCGGGCCGAATACGGCTAAAATCATAACCAATTCCACCGCCACGCCGCATTGTTTCAGCAGCTTCAGCAGCTTTTTCCATAATGCTTTCCATAGAATCTTCAATCGTACCCGATACAAAGCAGTTGTAGGCAGTAACATTACGAGGGCTCCCCATGGCCGATTGGACACGCCCTGCTGGCATGAACCGTTGGTTTAGAAACAAGTCTTTCAATTTTAAACGGTGTTCCTCATTATCAGCCATTGCTGCCGATTGACGCGAACAAGCCTCATCAAAAGATTCATTAGGCAAACGATACTTTTGTTGATGAAGAGAATCACATACTGAAACTTTAGGACCAAACATTAAACACTCCTTCTAATTGTTAATTGGAAGATTTACATGTATCATATGACATGCTGCTTCTATCTGTGAAATATTAGGAATTGAGTTTAACGCATTATGGACTGTCAATGGTTTAACAACATTTTCGCAATTAGCCATTGTTTCCCCTGGTGGAGCTTGAAATACATTTATATTTTGCTGGCCACCGTTGAATGTCAAAACAATAATTAATAGTAAAACATCCATAATTACACCTTAATCAAATCACTTAAAACAGGCGGCTTATAGTTTGGCCCTTTAACGACTTTACCATCACTCCGTAATACCGGGTTACCGTCATCATCAAGCTTCGACATATTAGATAAGTGGACCCTATTAAAAGCGACATCAAAAGCACTAGAAATGGTATTAAAACTAATGACAGTGCCGCTAACAACATATTGGACATCCACAAGTTCCTTTAAATAATTTTCCCAATCTTCAACAGAAATTTTTCTGCCTCGTTCTAACTCCATTTCTAATTTATCAGAAGCCTCAATAAATTCTCTAACTTCTTCTAAGATAAGTTTTTTACGCAATTTCAATAAAGAAACACGAGCTTGGGCATCTAAATCTAATCCCATAGCCATGTGAAATTCAGCAACCTTACTTTCCCTTGTTTTACTAGACCAGTATATCATATCACAATCTCGTCACGTTGTCAACAGGTTTTAAATCAGATTTACGACAACTTGATAATAAAATTTCAGCGGCCCACCTTAAAACTTGCTGTCTATCTTTCGGTGAAACCATATCTCTAGAAATTAGACGCACTTGCTCCATCCTTGCTACGATAATATCAGGAGGAAACAGGGTAATATTTGGGGAAGCATCATCATCTGTCATTCATCATACTCCATATATTCATCTACGTCAACATCAAAAATTTCTCTTAAATCTTCTATACGCTGCTCAATTTTATCTGAAAACATTTCGATTAAATCTTCAGTCGATATTTCCAGAATATCGCAAAGAATATTGGGGTCAGCTAAATTAGCAAGACGTAAAAGGAATTCTCTATCATTCAAAGACATTTTTAATATTATTCAGTGTAAACCACCGAATTCCTTCCTTATCGCACCATTCACCCATATTCATTTTACTACCCTTCCTAAGTTTCTTATTGGGATTATACAATATAAAAATTAGTTCCTTATCATCTGATAGCGAGTCGCGTATTGAAGTGTATTTTTTTGTATCCCCAACTCTGAAGAACCCCTTGCATTCAATTAACAGTAATTTATCTTCGGATTGTCCAACAAAGTCGGGGATATATTTTTTTTTAACAATATAGTCGTAGCGAGACGGCTCGTATTCACAATAATCCTTTAGAATTAAGGATACATTTTCTTCAAATTTATTTCTAAATTTATTCGTCCTCACTGTTAATAGTCCGCTTATACTTTTTAATACTTTCTGAATTATTCTTCTTAATTAGAGCCTGTGTCATGCCCCCTGTTTGAGAGACAAACGGTGAACCATGTAGTTCCCAGCCTTCATTCAACAACTTAGTAATTCCCTCTTCAAAACGATCAGGGCGCGGAGTATTGATAACCTTAAATTCCATAGTCATAATTATTTCCTTTCAATTCCGGTACGTTCGGATATTTAACAATTTTAGTTAAGAATTTTGGACCTGTAGAATACAAAAATGCTTTTACATTTGGATAGCAATGTTCTTTGTATTGGCAGTAAGAACACATAGTAGATAACTTTAGGTTGCCAGATTTTCCGTCCTCGACCGGCTGAGAGCATAGAGAGGGACGGGTATCGTCCAACACAGTTTTTTTTACAAACTCGACACGTTCTTCTATGTCGCCGCTATAATATTGATACATTGGATGTTCAGTATCATCCAGATCATATTGAAGGACACATAAATGACCGTTCTGTTTATCCATAGCTAACCATGCAAACTTCCTCTCACCTTCAGAATGGGCATACGCCTTGAGTTGATCGACATACCCGAATGGATCATCCAGTGCTAAGGACCCGTTCTTGAACTTGTTAAAACCAAAGCTACTGGTTGATTTAATATCGGTAGTGATACCGTCAATCTTACAATCCATATGTCCCTTGATACCGTTAACCTCACATTCCTTTTGTTCGTCCGTTACGGTGTGCCCCGACATACGGGTAAGAAAAAGTAATAACTCCTCAATTAGATTTCCGTACATAAACTTTATAAGAGTATGGGGTTGTATCTTTTCGCCTCGAAAACGACGATATGAAAACCATTGAACAAGATCAGGTTTACCTATGTTAGATAATCGGAGTTTAGAGGAATTAAAATCGTGTGGTAGAAATTCTTTCCTCATTAGCTGTTTAATTGCTTCTCCGAATTTTTCAATTTCATCATTTACATTTACATTAGCGGGAGCATTACGATCCTTAACTAATTTATAAATGTCATCAACTAGTGTATCTAATGTGTTTCCGCCCATGTGTTTCCTACCTTATACTGACCGTCCAGAGGACAGCGTAGATTAAAAGAAAGGCCAGCCGCCTTAATACACTCTACAGCTAACCACCCGAATTTATCAGCCTGACTATCTTTAACTTCAGCTTGAAATTCATCATGAATATTCCCGACGAATTTGTATTCTATATTATGTATGGTAGCATATTCATCTAATAATGTCAAGGATTTTTTCATTATGATAGCACCGGCGGATTGTAAGAGAGTATTAAGGGCAGCATGGCCTGATCTAATTATTAATTTACGTCCGTCTAATCCTTTAAGGTGTCCGCGAAGAGAGGAATTTGCAACTCGTTCTCGTAAATCTCGAAGAGACGGTGTGTTCGAGAGAAATAATTCTTTAAGTCTTGCTCCATCTGTAGCAGAACCACCGACGATTGATCCAATTTTTGCGTCTCCTGCCCCGTATAGGAAAGCATAGATAAAAGTTTTAGCAGCGTCTCTTGTTGTAAGTCCAGCAGCTTTTTGGTTTGCTGAGTGAACATCGCCGTTGATGATTTCATTGGTATACTCCTTATCATTCATATAATGGGCTAACATTCGTAACTCAAGTCCAGCCGCATCAATTCCGACTAGCTTGTATCCTTTCGGAACGATCCAACATGATCTACACTCCCGCCCATATTCAGAGTGTACCGAAGGAACCTGTGCCATATTAGGACTATTATGAGTCATTCGACCAGTAACAGCACCTATTGTATTTACATAACCATGGACCCTATGTGATTTAACATCAACTTTATCAATCCACGATTGAACTTGAGCAATTCTCTTTTGTATCAATAGATATTCGGCAATTAACTGAGCTTCGGGGATATGTTTAACCTTCAATAAAATTTTTTCATCAACAATTGGATGGCCTTTATCAGTAAAATCAACAGGTTTCCATCCGAAAGACTGTAAATATTTAGCTATTTGCTGACGTGATCCTAAATTAAACTCATTAAACTCTATTCGACTAAATGTTCCGCAAACATTAGAATAACAATCCCCTAAAAATTTTAAATTCGATGAACTAAGATTGCCGTCCTTATTGTATTTCGGTTGTATTTCTTTAACAAAAGATGGTAATGGTTTGAATTTTTGCCGTACTAATTCTTCCAATTCAAACTTTTTTTCTTTAAATTCTCCAATTAATTCCCAACATTTTTGGACATCTAATTTCCAGCCATTTAGAATTTGTTTGGAAATAATCCTCTGAACTTTATGTTCCAGATCAATACTCGTATTTCCAAAAGGAGATAAACTATTTGATAAAGTGTCGAAAACTTTTTTGGTAAGACGTAAATCATTGACGCAATATTCGACCATTTCAGGTGTAAAGGTTTCCCAATTATCATACTCACCTTTCGGGAAATTCAAGCGTTTTCCCCATGATTTTAAAGAGTGACCACCTTCTCGTTGAGGATTATCGAGCTTTGATAGAATTAGGGTATCGGTAAGCTTTAAACCATCGAAAGATAGCCCAATAAATTTTTCCAAAATAGGAACGTCGAAATCCAGTAAGTTGTGACCTATAATTTCGCCATGCAAATGGAACCATTCTAAAATCTCCTTTTTGTTAAACGGTGGTAGAAAATTTCGTACCACGTTTTGTTCGTTCATTGAACCAATCATCCAAATTTTCGTAACGGGTAACTCTGTGGTTTCTATATCTACGATAAGCCGATTGGTCATTGATAATTGTCTCTCCACGTTTCAAAGCAATGTGTTCTAGTCTGTGGCAGTTCGAGCATAGTATAACACATTCTTCAGCTTCGTCAACAATTTTTTTAGGTGGTCCGGATAATCCTCGCCATGAACTTGATCGTAAACTAAATTTTTTTGTCGTATCAAATGGATGATGAAATTCCAGTAATTCAAGCGGATAATTTAAATTACAAACTTCACAACACATTTTAGTCCTCGCGGTGATGTAAACCTCTCTATTATATATCCCACTGGCATCTGTTTTCCTAGAACTCACCATCATCTCCAACACCATGTGGATTTGAAATTTGCTGCATTCGGCCTGTAAGGGAATCATAATAGAGATAACATGCTGGTCCTGTCAACCCAGAAAATCGGTTTTTCAAAACCCGCACGGTAGTGGTATTCCTTTGTTGATTGTCCTCATGCTGCTGATTGCGTTCCAGACCTAATACGATGTCAGATAATTGAGCAATTGCTGCTGATCCGCGAAGATGGGATAAAGATATTTGACCACCATCTTCATGGGCCTTACCATCCGGACGTTTAAGATGGCTGACTAAAAACATTCCAACTCCAGTTTCCTGAACAATGGTGCGTAATTTTGTCATAATCGAATCGATAGCTTTCCTTTCGTCTCCGTTTTCCTGATCTGAAACGATAATACTCAAATGATCTAGGATAATCCATTTGCAATCCATACCCTTAACCATATAGCGTAATTTAGATAATAAATTTTCCTCTTCGGTAGAGCCGAAATGTTCCATAAAATAAAACCGGCCTTTACCTAGTGTCGCCTCGAACCATCGTTGCTTATCTTCTTTCGGAATAGCCTGATTGGTACGCAATTGATGAAGTGGAATATTAGCTTCGACCGACATAATACCCTGGCCGGTAACAGACGTGGACTCTTCAAGAGCCATAATTCCGATATTATCATCCGTATGGTTCAGGATATAATGACATAATTCCCGTACCAACTGGGATTTACCCATGCCTGATCCTGATGTAATGGTGACTAATTCTTGCGGACGAAAACCCATTGTTAACTCGTTAAGGCAAGCCCAGGGATAAGGTATGGACACTGGCGGGTCATTATTAATAATGCTATCCCACAGATCGGAACCATTTACAATACCGGAGGGACGGAACGGCTTGGCATCCCACCATGCGGAGATAAAATCCTTTACTCGACCCGCTTTCAACATTTCGGACGCATCCTTCATGGGCAGCGATACGGTACGAACCTTGTTGAAAGAAAATAGGGGAAGAACATCGTCCACGGCCCGCTTACCGGCCTCGTCGTTATCGAAACAAATTACGACATGCTCGAATGTCTCTAACCAATCAAGGGAAGATTGAATGTCCCTCTTAGCCCCAGCAGCGCCTGTTTTTAATGATACGACCGGCCATTTACCATCGAACATTTCAGCAACGGCGAGGGCATCTAGCTCACCTTCCGTGATGGTCACATATTTACCACCTTCGCGCCAGACATTTTCCCCGAACAGGACTGTATTGTCTAGGGTTCCAGAGACATAAAATTGCTTTGGTTCTACAACCCTCACCTTGTTTCCGACAACACTATTAGTTGACTTGTCAACGTATGGATAATAATGCTTAATAACATTTCCACTGGCGTCACAATCTAAAGTGACACCAAATTTTTGCACAATATTTTGTGAGATATTGCGTTCCTTGATGGGCCCACAAATTCCTGGCATATTAATGACCTTTTTTGGTTTCGATTTAAACGTCAAAACATTTTTGGTGTTATCGCTATAACCACATTTGTAACAATATGAGTGATTATCATCATAATAAACTAAATTATCTCCCCTGGTATCCCCACCCTGCGAACGACACGCAGGGCAGGGACCACGGGAAACAGCCGTGGATTTTTGCAACATTAAAAGTCCTCTGTTTCAGTTTCAGTCATATGATTGTCGGGGTATTCCAGAACCTTAATCTTCTTGATGTATGGGGGGACACCGTGAACAGGGTGCGGCTTACCCTCAACCCATAGAATTTTCACCTTCGAGCCATACGGAATGTCCCTAGATACTGGTTCACCGTTTGTATTGATGACCGGGAAATCCGAAAACTTGGTGAAAAATTTACGCTGGGCCAGAATGTCCGTCCCATTGTCATAGCTCTTGACATGGACACCTGCTGACTTTAAAGCTTCACTTTCTCCGTCATCAATGGTCAAGACTACAGTATATCGGCCAGTGTCCTGACCCTTATATTTTTCAGTTTCCGATAGATTGCAGAATGCAACAACGCCTTCAGTAATCATAGTTAAAACTCCTTATAAGGTTGAACGTAAAAACATCATAGACCAATTTATCGGCCTTGTCAAGCTTAAAATTTAAATATCGTTCTCCATATCTTCAATTTCAATATCGTAACCAGGGCAAAATTCCGGATCGTCACCACAACGGGCGTCGAGAAGATCACATTCTCTAGAACTACGCCCGCAGCCAGATCGGCTTATACTAGAAAACGAGCAGCCATCACAGTGACGACCGTCAACAAAAATATTATAGACAAGCTCCCATTGTTCCTTAGTTGTCAACATCATCATCACCCCTCAAGTAACTTTCAATTTCATCATCCGCGTCAATGACATTCAGCATATTTTTATTGTTGCGGAAAATTTTAGAATGATAGAATTTGTCCATAACTACTTTTTCGGGGTTTCTCTTCTTAAATCCCATCTTGCGTCTAGTGTATTTATTTCGTTCGTTAAACATTATCCTCTCCGTACCATGATAACAACGAGGTCGTTCCTTGTTGATTAGAATAATACACCTTTTGTATCCCCTTGTCAAGTAGTGCCGCCATACAAATTTTGCAAGGTTTCGCCATGCCCCTTTTTCCGTTATTCATAGCTCTGACGACATATGCCTTATCAATTCTGGTATCATATTTTGTTCGTATCAATGCGCTTATTTCAGCATGGAGATGACACGCCAGGGGATTTCCTGCCTTTGTTGCATACATAAATTGCTTCGGATGGGTTTTATTTGAATTACACCCGACAGCTACAATGTTATTCTTTTTATCTGTCAGAACGCATCCAGTTTTATGTTTTTTTCTATCCGATAGATAGGCGGTGTACTCGGCTAAATCCATAAGTTTTTCAATGTTTTGTTTCATACTTTCCACCAATATGGTGCATCACGTTTAGTCCACTTGGCCATATAAGCTTTGTCACCAAGATAGTAATTTCGGTACGCCTGAATAGACGACTGATCTTTATATTCATCCGGCATACACTGCGGCATTGGGGTCATGTCACTCCCCTCACGCAATTCATATGGGCAATACTCAAGACTATCTACAATACCTTTTAGTTTTGTGGCATGTACCTTACCATAACGATGGGTGTATTCGGTGGCTGTAGCATCAAGCAAACGCCATAGCCAACGATAGTTTTTGCGGTTAGTCCTGGCCCAGACGGCACTCGGATGGTTTCTATGCGTTGATTTGTAGCAGTTTACTGCCGGGGTGCCGTCAAGCTCATGATGCGCTGTAGACAGCAACTGAGCGTATTCAAGGATCATCTTAACTACATGCTTATCACAATGCCATTCGGCACACGTAACAGGATCAGAATGTAAATAGAAGATGTTCATGTAACTACTCCCATCTATAAAATATGTGATCTTCGATTTCAACTGTTCTAACTTTTGATGATACCCATGACGGTCTAATATAATCCGCATGATAATGAGTAGCACCGTCCGTTATGTCAAGATAAGGCATTCTATCATGTAAAATTAAAAAAGCAAGATGATAAATACTTTCATAAACCTTTTTATTTGCGGGTGTGTCCGGTTTCCCGTCGCAGTACCAACTGAATTGGCATTTATTTCTAATGGGAACTAATTTACCAGTCCCTTTCCAAGATGCCCTAGTCGGTCCTTGTTTAACGACATCACAAATAGTATTGGGGAATCTTTTATCCTTTACCCGATTAATTGTTACATTGGCTACTGCCAACCTACCAGCAAAGCTCTGATTGCGGGCCTCGAAATACATGTTCTTAGCAAAGCATGTAATTTCATCAGGGTTATTCGACAATAAAATCAAACCCGACACAAGAAATGTTTTTAACATTTTGTTTTAACACCATAGACCCGTCTCGAAATTTTTTCTACACTATTCAATTGCATTAGTTTACGCAATGCCGCCCGAATATCACTTTCGTTTACGTTAGGTATGACAGCCATCATTTTCCCCATTGTGTTATGC
>Ga0208644_1004647_pt1 | contig 10305 bp, 10 predicted proteins | sample VirMetDEL_Nov_18_FD_184517 | JGI IMG/M metagenome (GOLD analysis project Ga0208644, IMG submission 184517) | Aqueous microbial communities from the Delaware River and Bay under freshwater to marine salinity gradient to study organic matter... | ecosystem: Environmental > Aquatic > Marine >... | reverse complement strand
ACTTGCTGTTGGGAATGACGACGCCGCTGCGGCCGGGGACGATGACCTCTGGCCCCTTCTCGCCGACGACGTAGGGCGTGCCAGCGTTCACCGGGCCGCCATTGGCTCGCAGCCCGAGAGTAGCAAGACTGAACGCAGACTTGAACGCACTCGTATTCGAGATCGCGTTAACAAGCTGCTGAACGACAAGGACACGGTACAACTCAAGGATGATGTCTCTCGCCATCGCTTTGAATGCATCCTTAACGCCTTTCGTTCCATCGACCATCGACATGAAGGCATTTTCCATCGATGACGTAATAGACTTCCTGAGATCTTCGATCTTATCCTGTATTGGGTCCAGCGCCTCTTTGAGTTTTCCTGTCTCCTCGACGGCATTGCCGAAGTTAAGATCCCCGATTTCCTTCGTGCCAGCATTGATCGCATCGACAAGCGGCACCATGCTGTCGAGCGGGCGGATCATGTCCCTAAATCCCTTGCCAGCCTTGTTGGCCGACTCGACGCCCTTTTGATTCAACTCGTCGATAGCTGCGCTGGTCTCGTAGACCTTCGACCCAGCCTCGATCGCGGCACTGCCGACACTCAGGATCATGTCCTCCATCCCCGGCAATTCAGGGATCGATCGCGCCACGATGTGAAGGAATGTCGCATACCGCTGCTGAATTTCGCGCAACGTGATCAGCCAGATGCGCTGAATACGCGCGCTGACCGCATCCCAGATATCGCCGAAAGCAGCAAAGCCGGTCGCGATCCTTGTGATGACCTCGACAGCTATATCCTTTAATAGGCCCAACACCTTACCAAAGCCACCAACGCCGTCCTTGGCCCGCAGGAGCAGTTCGATCATCTTCGCCAGGCCAAGCAGGATGGCGATCGGGAGAAACCGTCGCAGCGCAGCGCCGGCCGCCACGACGACATTCTTGAACGCGGCCGTTCGCGCGGTGGCAACGCCCATAGCAAGGGAATACACAGCCATCGCCGCCTTCACGAGCAGGAAGCGCGCCGCAAACAGCCCGAGGGCGATGATCACGGTGTCGATGTTGTGCAACATGAACTTAGACACTGCCTCGAAAGACAGCCCGAGATCCCTGAACATTTGCACCACAGCCATCACAGGAGCCTGCAAAGACCCCAGCAAGACGGCGAATTGCCCAAGATGCTGACCAGACCTTTCGGCCGCCACGCCAAAGGCGGCGAAGATGGCGACAGCGGCGCCAAGCAAAGCGCCGACCGGCCCGAACACACCCAAGATCTGCGAACCCTGCTGGCCGAATGCCTGCATCGCGCTGGTCCCGTTCGTGACCTGCACAAAGAAGTCGCCAAGCTGGTAGCCGGTCTGTTGAAGCGCGCCCTTCGCCCACTTGTTCGTGGCGACGGCGGTCTTGTTGTAGGCGTTCGAGTGCTGGTTCAGAACCCGCGTGGTGCTGTTGATCTTGTTGCCGACAGCCTGCACCTGACCCTGCACGCGGGCGAGGTCACGGAGCGCGTCACCGGCAAAAACGCCAACCGAGATGTTGATGTCATTTGCCATGCTTCTGACGCTCCGCGATTATGCCAAAGTATGCGACCCACTCATTGTACTCTTCAACCGAGATTTCCTCAATCTCCGCGATGGTCTTCCCGAGCCGGTCAGCCAACGCGATGACATTGAGCCTGAATGGGTCGCCCTTCAGTTTTTTTCCATGTCCTCAACGGTGGGACCGCTGAAGATGGCGCCGAAAATGCGCGCGATCGTGCTGACCTCGGCGCCCATGAGCGTCGGCCGGTCCTCGATCGTGAAGACCTTCTCGCCCTGCTCATCCTCTACCTTCGAGATGATGGCGTCGACCATCGCGTCGAGCGTCGGGTTGGTCGCGAAGTCCTTGTACTTGCGCTGCAACTTGGACATGTCGCGGATGTTGAACTTGTCGAAGTAAAGGCGAACCGGCTGACCCGGCTCGCCCCACTCCTCAACATCGACATGCAGCTTCTCGCGTTCGCTAAGTTTGGCGGCGATGCGTTTAGCCAGAGATGTCATTAGGCCACCGTCGAAGTGGTGAGGGCGCCCGTGCCTTGCACGCTGATCGACATCTCGACGAGACCGTCATAGGACGCGGTGATGCTGCGCCCGGTGACGATAGCCGTCCCGCTGAGGTAGGTGTCGCCAGAGACCGAACCCTCGGGATAGAGGTTCAGCGTGACGGAAGCGCCGATCGTGAGAGCGCCCTGGCCCGTCGTGTCAGTCTCATCCCAGAGGACATCGAGCGTCCCGGTGAATGTGGTGAGCGACGGCAGATAGGTGCGAGCCGTATCCCCCATCGTCGTGTCTTCCAGCGTGTCCGCCGTCTGTTCGATCGAGTAGGAACGGATCTCGGCAACGGCGTTCGCGCCGACCTTGACGGTTCCCTCGCTTCCTGCGTGAGTAGCCATAGCGAATGCCTCCTATTTGGCCGTTTCCACGTCTCCGATAGTGGTAACATATCGGATGCCGTAAGTTAAGCGAGCGACAGCCACCGGCTGCTCTGCCTCGCCACTATAGTCGATTTCGGTGCTGGTTAGCACGGTCTCTTTCGCCAGATCATCCAGCGTGAATTTCGCGGCAAGCGCCTCTTCAACCTGTACGCAGATCGCGTCCACATCGTCATCGAATGTCTCTGTCGCCCTCACATAGATGTCGATCGAGAGAGAAAGACGGCGGTCAGATGATTTGACCGACCCAAACGATAGCAGACCAGAAGCCTCAGACCGAGTGTAAACCAGCACGGCAGGCAAATTTGCCGCAGTCAGCGGATAGACCCGAGAGGCGATCACGTTGCGGCGAACAAGCGGCACGCCCGCCTTCAGCGTCGTGACCACCTTGTCGCGGATCTGGCGGCGGACATGCGACATCAAACCTTCTCCAAGCTGACATCGGTCACGCCGGTGCCGTCATGCACCCAGCTTTTCACGACATATTCAACACCAGAGATCTGAAAGATGTCGCCCTCGGCGAGGTCCGTCAGATCAGATGTCCGGCAGCTAACACGGGGCTGCTCCTGATGCACGGGAACGAAGCCGCCCGTCTCCACCGGCACCGTCTCGTTGTCGAAGATGCCGGTGAAGGTCGATTGCGATGAGAAGTTCGCCCTGATCCGCGTCACGGTCACGCCGAACTCATCCGCGTTGAAGATGAATGCGAGATCTGAGGTCAGCGGCAGTGGCATGGCGCTTTACTTTGCTCGCTTCGATCTCGGCGCCGCCATCCGATCGACCGGCGCGGGCTGCTCGATGGGGCCATCGTGCTTCTGGATGCGGCCCATCGCGACAAGAGAGGCGGCTTCCCTGTTTTCGATCTCCACGATGTCGCCGGCACTGAGAGTACCGCCAGAAAACACGCAGGATTTCAGAACCAAGTAGGGCATTTTCCCCTCCGGGTAAGATTGGGGGCGGTCGAAACCGCCCCCATTCCATTTCACAACCATCAGACGCCGTCGTTGTTGTAGGCGAACGACACCGCGTGACGGACAGCCACATCGACCGTCTGAAGCGCGACGATGCGAACCGTGCCCGTGTTCGACGAGGTGTACGGATCGACGGTGATGTCGAGGCCGCCGTACATGCCGATGAGCAGGTCGCTGAAGTTGCCGAAGTACAGGTCGCCAGAGGTGACCTGATTCGACACGATCGCACGGTAGCCGTTGATCGTGCCGCCCGGCTCGACGATGAACTGGGCCTGACCAGCCACCTTCACAGCCGTCTTCAGCGCGCCGTACATCGAGGCAGGGAGGATGTACGACAGGTTGCCAAGAAGCGCGTTGTCCTCGGCCACCGCAGTCTCGAGGGCCACGACCTCGGCGAAGGTCGGGGTCGCCGCAGCGAACGAAGACGGCTTGTTCACGCCGCTGGTGTTCTTGATGCCGGTCGGCTGGCCCGAAGAACCCGAACCCTCGAGCGCACCATCGTCGATCGCGAGCGCGATGCCGGTGGTGAGGTCGTTGCGGATCAGGGCCTCGATGTCAGGCGAGGACTGCATCATCATCAGACGGGTGATGTCGGTGAAGGCGCCGAGGGTTTTCGGCGTCATCGTGACCTGCCCGAAGGTCGGCTCCGACTCAGACGAAGCGCCGCCTTCCGTCGAAATCCAGCCAGCCGTCGAGGCCGCCGTCTTCTTCGGGATCGCGACGTTGCCCTTGAGGCCCGTCAGCATCGTGGCGCCAGCCTGCATCACCGACGACGCATTCCGCAGAACGTCGATGAAGTCACCACCACGGAAGTCCTGGGCGATGAGGCCCGAGTCGTCCGAGGTGTTGATGTCGCGCTTGCCCCAGCTACGCAGAACGTCAGCCGGAACCATGAGGCCGCGAGCCTCAAGGCCGATGAGACGCTGCGCGGCGGCCGATGCCTCGAACTCGAAGCGCGCTTCGTCCTGCGCCCGACGATCGGTCGGGTTCGCCATCGCGCGGATCGCGTTCATCAGCGAGAAGCGGCGGACCTCGTTGCGGGTCAGGCCGACCTCTTGGGTCTCAAGCGGCTTGTCGCCGATGGCGTCGAGCAGCATACCACGGAACTCCGCGATCGAGCGGCCTTCCGCGACAGCCTTCTCGGCGAGGTCGCGCTTGTTGTGCTTCGCCGCGAGACGGTACATCTCGGCGGTGTCTTTGGCGGCGGTGCGGGCAGCTTCGGCCTTGACCGCTTCCAGATCCAGTTCAGCCATTTTGGCCTCCTTGATTTGGGGTTCAACTGTGAGGGTGGTCAGGTCGTCTGCCGCAGCGCGACCAACGCCGACTGTCCTGTCAGCGGGGATCGAGACAACGGAAACTTCCATAGGCATCCAAGAGACAGCGCGATACGTTTTCTCGCCGGACTTGGACAGTTTGTTGATCTGATAGCCTACCGAGATGTTGCCCCGGATGCCATCAGTCACGTCATCGAACACCTCTTTGGCAAGCCCGTTCCTTCCGAAACGGACCGTCGCACGCAGTCGACGCGCCGAGCCATCCAAGCTGACCGATTCCACAACGCCGATCTGCTTCGTCGGATCGTGATCCAGAAGCAACGGCGCCCGACCGCTCTTCAGGAAGGACAGATCGATGCTGCCTTCGCTGTGGTCGAGAATTTCCATCCCGAAGCTGCGCTCAACAGGCTCTTCGGACGAAACGGCAATCTTCACGCGGCGGGTGTCGCCATCGACGACAGCCTCCTCCATCGCCATCGCGCGCGTCTCGATCTTCTCGCGCGAATAGCGGGTGTCGGCCTCGATCTCGATCTCTTCGCTCATGGCTGCTTCCTCTGCCTCGGCGGCAATCATAGCAGATTGCTCGGCATCTTGCATAGAGCGGTCATCTGAGCCGATCGCAGGCTCAAATTCGATCGGCTCGAACTCATTGCGCTCAAGCCAGGCACGCGCCTCGGCGACAGTGAAGACATCCTTGTCGAAGCGGATCGCTTGGATCTCGGATGTGCCATCCTTGATGCCGTAGATGAAATCGACGCCGTTCCCGCCGCGATCGTTCTCGCGCCGGAAATCATCGAAGAGATCAGGATCGCGAATGCGAGCCGCGTGTTCGTTGGCATAGGGCCGCATTTCCTGCATGGAGCGATCCTCCTTTTCCATCTGTTCGACCAAGTTCTTCGACCACGAAAACCCGCTGTCACCGCCCCAAAGCGCCCACGCGATCCGGCCGTTGCTGGGATAGCCATCCTCGCCAGGCCGGAAGCCCTCGGCCTGCTTGTCAACCTCATGGCGCGCGAAGAAGCTGTACATCCGCTTGACCGTGTCTTCCGACAGATTGCGGCCGTTCACGATGTCACGAGCGCGCGCAATGCCGACTTCGGTGCCGCCGCGACCGAACTCTCGGCGCCATTCAAGGCCACGGCGGGCCTCGGTGACCATGCCATCATTCGGCTTGTACATCTTGACCATCCACCGTCGGTTGGATCGGGGCCTTCGTGCCGAAAGGCTCATAGGCCATCGACAGTCCGAACTGAGCGGCAAGTTCCTTGTCGCGCTGGATCTGGCTGAATGTCTCCTCGGCATCACGGCCATAGTTGGCCGCGATGTCTGTGTGGCTGATGATGCCGTTTTGCAGGCCGACCACCGCCGCATTGATCTCCTTCAGCGGGTCGACCCATGAGAAGCCGCGTCCACGCCACGAGATGCCGTTGGCGAATTTCTCGAACTTGCCCGGCCCATAGATCGGGATCAGGGCCTGGTCCATGACATGCTCCATCCAGACCCGGAAAATCGGGTCCATGACATGCTCGATCATAAACCGATGCAGGGTCTTGTAGAAATCACGCTCCTCGAGCGCGCCCTGACGAATCGACGAGTAGCTGGTGCCCTCGAGGTCGTTCGCCAGCGCCGTGTAGCTGACGCCCAATCCACCCGCGATCCCACGGAGAATAGACTTCTCAAACGCCGCAAAGGCGCTGGTCGGATGCGACGGGTCGAATGCCTGAAACTGCACCCCGTTAGGCAACTGGTGGAATGTCCCGGGCTCTGCCTCATAGATCGGCGTGAACGTGTTCTCGAACCCGTCAGCCTGAAAACCGTCGCCCGTTTGCGACGTGAAGAAGCCCATTTTCGACGCAGCAACACGAGCCGCAACCAGTTCCGCCTCGCGATAGCCATGCAACATCTTCATCGACGGCATAGCGGCCACCGACCACGGCACGCCACGGGTCTGATTGGCGCGTTCGGGCTTGTAGATGTGCATCATCTTGCTCGCCGGCACGCGAAGGTATTTGCCCGCGCCGACCAACTGGAAGCTGGTGTAGTCGTAATCGCCGGGATGGTTCGTCAGGACGTGATACGCGACCGGCCGCCGCGTCTTCGCATCCAGTTCGACGCCCATGCGGACCTCGTTCCCGTTCGCGAGCCGCTCGTTCATCTGCTCGTCAACGCGGTCAGGCTCGATGATCTGGAACGCAATCCGATGACGGAACGCATTCGACATCACGATCTGGATGAAGACCTCGCCATCGCGGGCGACACCCCTAATGATCGCGTTCTGCATGTCGATCATCGACATCATGCCATCGACCGTCGGGCCGCCAAGGCGCGAGAACTCAGCCCAAGCATTCTCGATGATCGTGTTGCCGGCTATGTCCAGCGACCCGTCAGCGTTGCGGGCCTTCAGTTGCAGCTTGAACCCGTCAGAGCCGACGACGTTGGTCTCAAGCAGGCTCAGATAGCGCCGGAAGTACTCATTGTTGCGCTCGAGGTCGCGCGACCTGTTGCGAATGTCACGCAGCACCCAGCGGATCTCAGCGTCCGCCGACTTGTTGCTGCCGAAGAAGTCAACATAGAGGCGGCCCTTATTGGCCGCCTGATAGTCGCGTTTGGCCGCTACTTTCGGGGTGCGGCGGAAGAAGTCCAAAAGTCCCATCAGAACCGCACCTTCACCGTTGCACCAGAGGATTTGCCACGCCGCACGCGATCCTTGATGACCTCGCGCTGATACTCAGCCTTGTATCGGTCGCGCGCATCCATCAACTCGGCGAACGTCATCTTCGTCAGAGACCGGCCGGCGATCGAATAGTTGCTGACATCGCTGTCCGCCTTGCCAGCCAGAATGCTCTCAATCTTGCCAACCATGATCTGCGCGTGGCTGCGAGGGTCGGCCCCGTTGATGTCGAGATCGGCCAGCGCCGTGAATTCGCCGCGCTCGACCACAATCCTGTTGCTGGTCGAGTTCTGAACGATCTCAAGCTGCCAATGGTAGACCCCAGGGCTGAACCCGGCGCTGGTCGCGCTCGACACGGTGAACAGGTAGTAAGAACCGCCGCCGCCGCTCGTCCCGGTGACTTGAACCTCGCTCGAGCCGCCGCCGGTGATCCTCGCAACATAGGTCGCCGTGTAGGAGGCAGGCGGATAGTCCTGCGCAATCGCCGTCTTCTTCCAGATCAAATAGTCGCCGGGGACGATCTCAAGCGGTTCGCCCTCGGGTGCATTGGTCGCATCGAAGAGATTTGCCATTACCTGTACCCGTAGACGAAGCCTTGTCTCATCGGAGACGATACCCGAGGGACGGGCTGCTGCTCGTGCGATACTACCCTATTCTGGCCCGCTTTGAAAAGGGCTTCTAGGTTGAGGTTCAAGATGCCTAACGCCGCAAGCCCGTAGACGCGGCAGTCGAGCGCCTCGTTGCGGTTGCGGATCTTCATCCACTCCTGGCGCGGGCGGCCCTTGAAGTATCGGGTCACCTTACGCTCGGCCGTCAGCATCCGAAAGTACTCCTCCCCACGATCAAGTGGGAAGTGGCAGTAGCCCTCGCCCTCTTCCGTCATCTTCAGTCGCGAATAGACCAACTCCTTCGCCGTATCGACGCCGATCGGGAACAGGTTAATCTTCCCGATGTTGTTCTTCGTCGGGCGGCCGACGATCGGCTTGCCCTCGCCGCCGATGCCCTTGACCGCGAAGACACGCTTGCCAGCGCGCAGCCGGCAGTAATTGTAGACCTGTTGCGTGTAGTGGCCGCCACTGTCGACACAAGATGCACGCACCACCATCTCGCCAGAGATCGGATGCGATCTCGTCTTCTGCAATACCCCATCAAGGCGCGCCCAGAGTTCCGTCGTTGATGGATCGCCATAGAGCGTTCCATACTCGATCGACCAACTCTCCTCGCCCCTGCCCCAGCCGATCACCTCATACTCGATGCGGTCGTCCTGCACGTCGACGCCGGCCGTCAGAAGCAGCACTTCTTCCGGCAGTTCGTCGCCCCAATCCTCGCGGCGGTTCAGCAGGTCGTATTCATCAAGCTGCTCGCCCTGCTCCTCCCAAGTCTCGCCCAAGAATGTGTTGACCCACGTCTTCAGCCGCATCGGATCTCGCTTCGACGCCAAGAAATCCCGCACGCTGTCCTCGAGAGGCGTCCAGGGCGAATAGAGAGCCGACAGATGGAAGCCGGCCGTCTTGCCGTCGCCCGCCGCCGTCGCCCGCCACTCGCCGTACCTGATCGCCCTGAACCGCTGCGCGTCATCCCACAGCGAGCCGCAATGCTCGCACACATAGCAGGCCGTCGCGGGGCGATCATGCTCCCACCGAACATTCGACCACTTCAGCGTCTGATGCTCGCCGCAGTCGACGCATTTGACGAAATACCGACGCTGATCGCTCTCCGCGAATGCCTGCTCGATCCGGCTGGCGCCCTTGTCGGTCGGCGTGCTGACCAAGATGATCTTGCGGTTCCAGAATGTCGCCGATCGGCGCTTCGCTAGGCCAACAGGATCGCCCTCGCTGCCCGCCGAGATCGGATATCTGTCTACCTCATCGCACAAGATGACGCGGCATGGACGTGAAGCCAGTGACGACGGGCTGTTCGCGCCGCAGGCGGTGACGTGACCGCCAGGAAACACTTTGTGCAGCGTCGTGTTGCCGCTGTCACGCGCCCGAGGATCAGCAATCCGCTCGGCCAAGACCGCCGTGTCCCTGATGGCAGGCGCCAAGCGGTCCTTCGACCACGTCTGAGCCATCTCAAGTGTCGGCTGCACCACCAACATCGGCGCCGGATCTTGATGAATGTGGAACCCGACGACATTGTTGATCAGTTCAGTCTTCCCAACCTGCGCCGCCGTCATCAAGACCACCGTCTCGATCATCGGATCGCTGACAGCATCCATCATCCCGCGCTGATACTCAGCACGAGAAGTCGACCAGCGACCTGCCTCGGCACTGCTCTCGCTCGACAACTGCCGATACATGTCAGCCCACTCGCTGACAGTCAGCTTGGGCGGCGGCTTCAGCGCCCTCGAGAAGCTATCTTGCAGGCGCTGATCAAGCTTCCTCGCCTGCTTCTCTCTCATATCGCTCGGCCAACTCTGTGAGGGCCTCAACGATGTTTCGCTCGATGACGGATTGGACTTCTTTGGCCGTCGCGCAGGCGTGGACTTCGGGGGCGATTTTGCTTGGGATGGCGAGGAGTTTGGTGCGCGCCCTCTCAAGTCCGCGCTCAAACTGCTTCGCAACATCTTCGATGTGGACAAGTTCGCCTCTTGCGATGGCATTTTCCATCTCCTTCGCGTCGGCCTGCTCTTTCGCAAGCCTAGCACGCTCTTCAGTCAGATCGAGGTCGCTGTTGTGGAGCCGGCCAGCCGCGCCATCGCGCAGATGCTTGATGTATTCAAGCCGACACTGGTCAAAATCCCACGCATTCCGTTTCTGCTGAGTAAAAACGCCCCTCCTGAGCAGATCGCCGAAGTACGCTTCGCTGAACCCCAGATATTTCGCGATTTCGCCTTGAGATGCCAAGTTTCAACCTCTGGTTTTGTGAGTTTAGCATATCATGCGGCAAGTTTTTGTCTACATGCGTTGACGCTAGAATTTAAAAGGGGTCGCGCGATACC
>Ga0208644_1004645_pt1 | contig 10308 bp, 9 predicted proteins | sample VirMetDEL_Nov_18_FD_184517 | JGI IMG/M metagenome (GOLD analysis project Ga0208644, IMG submission 184517) | Aqueous microbial communities from the Delaware River and Bay under freshwater to marine salinity gradient to study organic matter... | ecosystem: Environmental > Aquatic > Marine >... | reverse complement strand
ATAAGGAGCTTGAAATTAATAAAACAAGCGATCGGCAGGCTCAGGTGTGTGTGTTGAACATACTTATTATACCAAATCTGTTTATTGTATTACAAGGTTTATTGTTCCCCCTATGTTTAGAATGTGCGATGAGGGGGAACGCTGATGAGATTACTAATTATATTATACACTATTTGTAGAAATAATCAAAAGCATATGTTATAATAATTTTATTGACTCACTGATTCATTCAGTTTGTTGTTTTGGGTAGACGGTGGCTTTCTTCCCCAGTTGAGCCACCGGCTATATAATTCCTTAAACGCCAATACCCGTAATAAAATTAGGTTCTGCTGGCATTTCAGGAATTTGAGGCGTAGCAGGCAATAATCCTATAGATTGCATAATAGTATTAATTGATTGAGTCTGTTGATCTACTGGTAATGCACCAATTATATCGATAATATCTTTTAAGCTCATATTTACATTTTTAACATTCTGAGCAAAGTTAGGTTCAGGTAATGGCATGTTTTGTAATTGGTCAGTTTCTTCTTTAATCTTATTAATAATTGCTCTGTAATTAGGATAATCTAATGTTTTTAGTATTAACTCTTTAACATCAACGTTATTGATATCGCCAAAAATGCCCTGTTGTGCTAGTTGCATAGTAGTATTCGCAACAGCGGCTTGTGATTGTGGTAATGCACTCCCTGCCGTCACTTCAACTTCATATTCACCAATGGTTAAATCAGATTTAATACTATCAATAGCCATTAATTCTTTTGATTGCATATCTTGATCGTATATATTAATTTCCATTTCACCCATTTGGTCAGGTTCAATAGATGCAAATTGAGTACCACTTGCCATTCTAATAATACGAGGCTGATTATAGTATAGTTGAACCAATACAATAGCCTTATTGCTAATATCGGTTAAAAAGTTTTTAAAGTTACGTTGCATCTCACGAATTGACGACATAGGCGATTCAATTAAGTCTCTAACCATCTGGCCACTATTAACACCTACAGGCCGTTCACCAGATATCATAATTTCGTTGATTCTAGCTAGTTTGTAAGCATCTTGTTTTAAATCTTCAATATGTTGACGCATTATCTGAATATCTTGTGTTAGTTTATTGGTTACTAAAATAGGCGGTGCGCCGGCACTACCTGGTGTAGCTTCTACAAGATCGAATTGCTTTTCGATTGCTCGCTTATCTACCGAGCCTTTTTGATATACCAAAAACGATTTATATTTAACTATCAATTCCTGTAACTTAGCGTAAGCGTTAGTTATACGTGCTTGTATTCTCATTAAATCTTCAACATCACCAGACCCAAAAAGTGTATCTGATTGTGTTTGAGTATACGTTGCAAAAGGAAACCCAAACGGATAATCGATTGGTTTATCTTCAAGAATTTCCTCACCAGAATAAATAATTAAACGCCCATTAGGATATTTAAAGCGTTCTTCTTTTTTAAGTTTCTTGCTTTGCTCGTCGTCTTTTTCTAAAGGAACCAAAACGGTATCATCCTTTAAATAACATTCCCATAATTCAATATTTAATTCAGTATTGCTAGGTAACGAATCCCCACGGGTCACAAAGAATTGAGATGTATTAGGAGCATCCCCATTATTAACAGTACCTGTTCTAACAATATCGGTTTGTTCGCCCATATCTTGTACTTGATTACTAGGTCTTGATAGCTTATCAATCTTTTTTAAAATATCAGGCCTGTTTTTATATTGGTTAATCAATTCAAACCGGCTAATAACCCGCCGAACAAAAATGTAGTTACAATTTTCTATTGTCGTTGATGAGCTTTCCGGGAAAAAGTCTAACGGATTAACACGTTCTATTCTTACATCACCTAAACCATTATCAAGTGATTGATTCCAAAAAACCTTAGCAATACCCAATCCATAAATACTACCATCACGGATTATCTTTTGGCTTATATTAGGCAATTCAGTATTCTTTTTAATGTTTTCCCAACAATCATTTAAAATATCCGCAATAGATTCTAATTGCTTCAAATTAGTAAATGTCTGATGCGATAACTTAGCAGGCTTAACACTGGTTGAAATCATAGCATCCAATGCACTTGTCGCCTTAGTCTCTACAATAGGTTTTACAATATTATAATAACTACTCCCAGATTCAGACGCACCATAAGTAGTGTTTCCATTTGCATCCTGCCCTGTTGCAGGCTCAATTTTGCCATCATAATACCGCTTGTATTTTTTTAACTGTTCAGTATTATGGCCTTGTTTCGCTTGATTCTTTAACTTGTTTAAGTAACCAATAAATGGGTTATCCATTATTATATAATATAAGGTTATATCTATATAATCATCCCTTTATTTTATAAAATAACTAGAAATAATTATAAATGCGTTATAAACAACAAGCGTGATTTTTATTACCTAATCTTATAACATGGAATTATGAACTTAAGATATGGTCAGCAAATACAGCTTAAAAGCAATGTTGCTTTGACTTTTTTTTGCAATGGTATCATCCCGCGTGGTGAATCAGGATATAACGAGACGCATTACAAGATTAAATTTGATTCTGGAATGTTAGTTTTGTCTGAATCTTTAGTTGATTCAATGTTTGAGGATTACAGCCCTAAAGCAGAATTGCCACAAGTAAGCGCTGAAAAAGTAGATTATAAGAAACTGAAAAAAGATGAATTAATCGCATTATTGGAGGCACGAGATGGACAAAGACAATAAAAAGGGTGGAATTATGATTATGTTTGGTGGTAAAGAGCCAAGCGATGAGAATAAAGAGTATAAGAAAGAAGAAAAGGGTTCTGATAAAGAATCTAAACTTCAATATACTTTAGAGGATTGGGGCGGATATACTCCGATGGAATTAGTTTCTAAGTTAGAAGAAGCTAAGGACGCTTTAAGTAAAGGTAACGCTAAAGAGGCTATTATGGCTTTGGATAATTGTATTGTACGAATTTCAGGTAAGCAATTACCAGAAAACAGGGACGAAGATAGTGCAATCAAATCTGATCCATTCTATGAACTTGAAAAGCAGTTATCTTAAATTTTTTTAGGAGGAAATCATGGCAGAAGACATCCAAGCTGATGTTGCAGAGGAACAAGTCCAACCAGAAGCCACCCAAGTAACCTTTGGGCAAGGCGATAGCGTTGACACTCCAAGCGACAACCAAGGACAAGTTGAAAGCGAGTCTAATAATTCATGGGAGGGGGATAAGCGTTTTGAATCGCATTGGGCAAAAGACCCCAATAAGATGTATGAATCACTAAGATATCACGAAAAGCGTCAAGGTGATTTTGATAAACAAATATCTGATTATAAGAAACAAATTGAGGAACTCGAAAAGTACAAAAATGACTATACCGCCGTTGAAGAATTGTTTAATCATGAACAAATCGGAAATGAGCTGTTAGGTGTCATTGATAGATATAAAAATGGAACCGGAACAACTGAACCGCAACCGCAAACTCAGCAGACCAGCCCAGAAATTGCACAATTAATGGAATGGAAAGCAAATATTGAACAGCAGGCATTATCGCATTACCAAACTAACCAAGAACAAGCGCAAATTAAAGCGATTGATGAATTGGCTAGTAAATATAATGTGACCTATGACAAAGATAATTTTATTAACTATATGAAGGAAAGTAACGTCCCTCAAGAGTATTGGGCGGATAAATTTACTGCACAAGCGTTATCTAAAATTATGCAAAATCATGGGACTAAAACTGCACAAGATGCCTTACAAAAAGCCGCTAACACTCAAAGTGTTGCCGTTGGCCAAAATAAGGCACAAGCAAGTAATGCCCCAATTAATTCATTCGAAGAGTTGGAACAAGCGTTAAGTAAAATTTGAGCAAGCGTTAAACCAGTTGTTACCAAGATAAAAAAGGAGTAAAAAAAATGACTTATACAGCGCAACAATTAGATGAAGCTAATGCAATAGCGCATAACGCATGGGACAAAATTATGCCCGATCAATTCCAAACTGCAAGTGCTGTTGGCAATAAAATGTCAAAAAAACCCAATTTGGAATATGTATCTGGTGGTAGTAAAATACAAGTCCCCGTACAAATTGCAGAAAATAACGCCGATGGTTTTATTGACGGGAAGTTTGATGTATTGGATTTATCAGCAAATCAACAGTTAAGTTATGCAGAGTTTGATTTTAAATATCAAAACTTTAATGTAACGATTACTTTAGATGACATTACACGTACAAGTGATACTGAAAATGCTATTAAATCGTTAATGCTAGAAAAAGTTAGATTGGCAGCAGGAACAGCAAAAAGAACCTTTGCTAGAGCTTTACATGGCTCAGGCGCAGATGGTAATGGAAAAAATATTAATGGATTAGCCGATGTTTATGCAGATTCCGGTATTTCTTATGGTGGGCTTACCAATACAGATTTAAGCGATCCTACTACTTGGCTAACTGAAATTAATTCAAGCACCAATACAATTAACTACGCTAATTTAAGTGCTTTGGTTAATGAATTAACTGCTAGAGGACAAGGCGCAGGTGTTGGCGTTGATTCATACGCGCCAGACATGATGGTATCTAATAACTACGTACAAACTAGGTTTTTAAACAGTCAGCAATCACAGCAAAGATTTACTTCACAAGAAGATTTAAAGGCTGGTTTTATTGGATGTAAGTTTAATGGCATTGACTGGTACGTAGATGATTTTTCACCCGGTTCAAAAGATGGTGTAACCGCTGATAACTATCTATATATCTTATCTTGCCCAACTTTTGCTTTGAAATACAAGTATGGTTTTGAAGGTAAAAAAGCCCCTGTTGATTTTAAAGGACGCTTACCGGATCAAGCTGTTATTTCTTCTCAGCACTTTATGGCTTACAACTTAATTTGCCGTGCTAGACGTTACAATGGTGTATTTAAGAATTTAGCTGCATAATAGAAAGGAAAGGATTAAAACATGTCATACATTACTTCAATCGATACAGACGATTTGACCAACCCTAGCTCAGCTCGAAAATATGATTTAGGCGTGCGCTTTGTAGACTTTTCAAGCTCAGACGCAATCAAGCCAGAATATATTTACGTAAAGGCTAGTGGAGCATTAACTCAGTTTCAGCCCTACCAAGTTTCAGTTTCTAACACTGTAAATGGTGAGGTCACAACTAAAGCCCCAGAGACTACTTCAGCAGGTGCTACTATTGTAGCCCCACAAGTAGCTGTTAGCTCAGGTAATTACTGTTTTTTACAATACAAAGGTATTGCTACTGTATTAACTACTGATACCGTTGCCGCTGGTGACTACGTAGAAGTTATTAACGCAGGAACAGGATTGTTACTAGATGGTGGCACTACTGGTAATACCGTAGAAGGCGGACAGTCAGTTGGAATTGCTAAAACAGCAACCGACGCAGGGTCAGCAAGTATTGTTTTATCAGGAAACAAGGTAGAAGTCGCAGCCGCATAATAGGTTTAATGGGTGGTGGTATAATGCCGCCGCCCTACTATAACAATGAGTTTTAAAAGTTATAACGTACTAGATGGAAATGAAGCGTTTAAGAGATTTAAAGTTGCAGGAGATGGAACCAATGATAACCCATTTGTACCAATTATGAGATTAGAAGTAACCCCCGATGTAACTAGCGTTACTGGTTGGTCAGACCCACTAAGCGATGACAATGTAGCTAGTGAGAAAATAATTAAAGAAACAATAGACAATCAAGAATTAACCGCAGTATCTTTTGATAGCAATACTGGGATAATGACATTTGAAAAAGAAAATGGGGATTTAAGCGTCAATATAGCAGCTGGGCAAAATAAGTTTGTTCAATCAGCAGCATTTGATACCAATAATGGGGTAATAACATTTACATATAATGATTTAACAACAACAACTGTTGATTTAGATGGCAGATACATTGAAGATTTAAGCGCGTATAGTGTCACGGCATTAAACGATGTGTCAGATGCAGGGTCAGGGCAGATAATTACCCCAACAGAAAGAACAAAGTTAACAAATATAGAGGATAACGCCAATAACTATACATTGCCAGTGGCAGGTGCTAGTTTAGGTGGTATTTTAAGTGGGACAGATATAACCATAGACGGAAGCGGGAATGTCACAGTTGTAGACGATTCGCACAATCATATAATTTCAAATATTGATGGATTACAAAGTGAATTAGATAATAAGAAAGATGACTTTACAGAAAACACCGCTTTTAATAAAAATTTTGGAACAACATTAGGAACCGTTGCAGAAGGTAACGATTCAAGAATATTAGATAGTTTTCAAAAATCAACTGATACTTTAGATAATATTACTGCTGGAACAACCAATGTTCATTTTACGGCAACGGATGAAACAAAGCTAGATGGGATTGAGCCTGGGGCGACAGCAGACCAAACAGCAAGCGAAATTAAAACAGAATATGAATCAAATGCAGACACAAACGCATTTACGGATGCAGAAAAAACAAAATTAACAGGTATTGAAGCTGGCGCAGAAGTTAATGTAAATGCAGATTGGGATGCAACAACAGGTGACGCCCAGATACTTAATAAACCTACTGATATTACAGATTTAAGTACGCATAGTGTAACTGAATTAAATGATGTCACAAGCGCTGGGTCTGGGGCAATTATTACGGTAGGGGAACGAAATAAATTAACACAAATCACTGTAACTCAACCGGTAAATTTAGACACAATGGAAAGTGACATTGCCGCTAATAATTTAAAGGTTACTAATGCAACGCATACTGGCGAAGTAACTGGGGCAGGCTTTTTAACAATATCAAATGATGTCGTTGATAATCAAAACCTTACTAACATGGCAACGGGTACTGTAAAGGGTAGAGTATCAGCAGGAACAGGCGACCCCGAGGATATAGACATTGATACTGATTTAAAGTCAGCGTTAAATCTAACCAATGCCGATGTTGGATTGAGCAATGTTCAAAATGTAGATCAAACCAATGCCGATAATATTACAAGTGGAACACTGGCAAGTGCTAGGTATAATGACCCGACACAATCCTTTACTCAAGATGCAGGGCAGTCAATCACTTCACTAGATACAATTCAATCATTAACCACAGGTGCTAATAGCTATATTGCACGAACTTTAGGCTCAGATTATGTTGGTACTGTAACAACAGCATACAACTTATTGTTTCCTACTTCAGTATTAGCAAATACAACCGTATATAGTTATGATAACACCTTAGGGGAGTTTACTTTTTTAAAAGCAGGGGCTTATAAAGTTAACTACTCCATTATTGGGGAACAAGTTAATTATGGGCGAGAGGTTGTTTGGCGAATTTTATTACAAACTGGAACAACAGCTTTTACCAGTGATTATGGTGAGGGGTATGGCTATACCAGACGAGATGATAAAGGGCATTTATGCAACATCACCAATTCCGCTATTATTTCAGTGTCAGCTAATGATAAAATGCGATTACGGTTAAATGTAGCTAAAGATACTGATACTTTTGGTGATACTTTAACGGGATTAACATTAAAGGCAAATTCGATTATAAATATACAGTATTTAGGTTAAAAAGGAGTGTAAAATGAGTTTAGAGGTAAATAAAAATAACGTAGAGTTGAAATCACAATGGGAAAGCGTACAAGCAAATGGTGCTGATTTTGACAATTTAGATCAAGAAAAATTAGATTTAGAAAACTTAATCAAGTCACGATTACGTGATTCTATTGATGTTTTACGTGCCAATTCCCAGTATAGCGTGGAAGCGTCAGACGAAGAAAAAACACAGATCGATAATTGGTACAGCGGGTCATTGGTATAAAAATTGTTAGTAAGTGACGTATTAGATAGAATTAATTTTGGTTTAAGCGATTCAGACGATTTAAACAATAAAAGTGCTGATGCTACTTTTACTAATAAAAGTATCGTTGCACAGCTTAAAAATGCATTAGATATATATGCGTCAACAACTAAAGGTATTGAAGGGACATTCAGTACACCGTTTGAATCAGATAATAGGCTAGTAACAGCCCCAACAGACGCAATACGATCACAAGCCTATCGGTTTGCTTATGTATGGCGTGGTGGGCAAAAATACCCATTAAATTTTAAAGATTTAAATATGGTGAATACTGAATTTCCCTATGGTAGCTATTCTGGTATTCCTAGATTCTTTAATGTATGGAATAAAGAAATTAGTATTTTCCCAGATAACGATACTAACCCAAGAACGGTTACATTAAATGGTTCAATATCAGATACGGATACTACCATTAATGTGGATAACACTGATAGTTTTCCACAATTAAATGGGCGGTTTACTATTAATAATGAAAAGATACGCTACACTAAAAAAACCAGTACGTCATTTACTGGATGTGAACGTGGAATTGAGGGGACAACGGCAGCTTCACACAACGATACGGATACCGTAACAGAGAATAATTTTGTATTGCAATATAGACGTAAACACTTTGTGATAACAGTTGATGAAAACGATAATATTTCTCAAGAACAGTTAGATAAAGAAATGGAAATCCCAGACGAACATGTAGAGCCTATAACTGATTTAGTCGTTTATAAGCTATTGATTAAAATTGATGCAGAACGAGCAGCTAATTATAAGATTGATGCGTCAGCGTTTTATCAGCAAGCCAAGGTGGATATTGAACAAGGTTATTCCGATGTTGTGGGTGGTTCAAATATTACTGGTTCATATGAATGGGAAAGAGATGGCGTAGGGCTTGAGTTTTAATGTTTGAAATTGAAGTTTCACAAAGTAAAGGGTTAAGAAACGATAAAGGCAGAAAGTTTATTGATGCCGATTATTTCTACAATATTGAAAATATGAACTACGATAAGATCACTGGGGCTAGTGCTATTCAAGCCCCGTCAGTTGAATACAATGTAGGCAATGACCAGATAGACGGCTTTTTTGATTTTAGATTTGTTGATGCAAACGGTCAGTTTCAAAGTCAAAAAATAATTGTGCAAGGTGGGTCAATTATTAAAGATTTTTTAACGGCACCAGTAACTGTTTATACTGGATTAACGGCAGGGCATAAATGTACCTTTGATATTTTAAATGACAAATTGTTCATATCTAATGGTGAAGACTACCCATTAGTTTATGACGGTACCTACGTTAAAGAAATGGGTGCACCAACGGCCAAAGACTTATTAGTAGCTGGTGTACTAACAGGTGACTATTTTTATGCTATGACCTATGTGGTATCAGGCGTAGAGATAATTTTAGGAACGATTAGCAATCCCGTAAATGTATCAAGTAAATCCATAGATTTAGATATTCCTGTTGGAGCTTCTAACTGTACAGAACGAAAAATATATAGAACTGAGGCTGGCGGTAGCATATTAAAACTTGTTACTACAATTACAGACAATACCACATTATCGTATAGCGATAACACCCCAGATGGTAGTTTAGGGGCAACGATACCAACAATTAACAGCTCATGCCCTAAACCGCAGTTTATTACTGTTAAAGATGAAAAATTAATCGGTGCAGTCAATCAGAATAGGCCAAATTACTTATATGTAACAGAAATTGAAACAGAAGTGTTTTTTAATACGTCAGGTGTAACCGATGTCTCAGGCGTGGGTAACGATAATTCCAAATTAACTGGATTAATTGAAGACTACGACCAAATAGTTGTTTTTTCAGAAAAGCATATTTATTTATGTGATACCACAGGTTTAGTTACAAAGGTAAGGCAGACAACAAGTAATGTCGGATGTATTGATGGATTTAGTATTGCTAGAATACCAGAAAATGACGTATTGCAAGGCGGTATTATGTTTGTATCTAATTTGTATGATGTACGTATTTTTAGCGGTAATATTGCTACTAACCTTAGCACCAGTTTTGACAACCTAACTACCAATAACTTTTCAATGCAGATTGATAAAGAAGATTTAAAAAATCAGTTAATTGATAACCCATTACATGCCGCTTTTTATGATTACAAATACCATTTAATCGCAGAATCATTTACTTATGTTTATGACATTAGAATCAATGGCTGGACAAAGTATTTTATTAACACAGCATCATATACGCCAACATACTGGATTTATGGCATTATTGAGAATGAACTATACGTAGCACAAAAAAATGCAGGGATAGTCGAAAAAATGTACAATGACACGACATATCGTGGGGAAGTATTACCATGTTATTTAGAAACCCCAGAAATAGCGGCTACCACAGAAAATAAGTATTTTAGAAAACTATATGTGTATTATGAAAAAGCTGGCCAGAATGAGTTTAATATACTGGCTACAATTAATTCAAATGTGAATAAAGAAGTAACTGTAACGTA
>Ga0208644_1004644_pt1 | contig 10309 bp, 22 predicted proteins | sample VirMetDEL_Nov_18_FD_184517 | JGI IMG/M metagenome (GOLD analysis project Ga0208644, IMG submission 184517) | Aqueous microbial communities from the Delaware River and Bay under freshwater to marine salinity gradient to study organic matter... | ecosystem: Environmental > Aquatic > Marine >... | reverse complement strand
CAAAACCACAAAGTGTCAAATGAAAACGCCTCAAAGTGTAAAATGAAATCACAATCTGTGATGTCAAAAACCATCATTAACCCACAATTTGAGCTATAAAGGCGGAAATATACATCATGAACAAGAAAGAAATTATCGAAGACCTGTGCCACAAGGTTGCAGACATCAAGTATGACCTGCAAGTAGTGCTCGACACCCTTTACCGACTTGAAAACGACTACCATGACGAAAGCTGAATTGATTGACGCCATGCGGGAATACCCCGACGACTCGCTCGTAGTAATCGAGGTACACGACACCATGTTGGCAGAAGACCTCTACGACTTCACGCTTGATGCCGTTGACATGCTTCGGCCAAGTGCTGAATGCCCGATAGAAAATCAGTACGAACTGCGACTCACCGCCATCAACCACCACGAAACAATTAACTGGTAATGAATATCGAAGACATCATCAAGTACGAAGCAGGCGAACTCAACGACGAGCAAACCCTGTGCCTTTTCTCCAACCTCATTCGATCGGGTGCGGCGTGGAGCTTGCAAGGCCACTATGGACGAACTGCACGAGCACTCATCGACGATGGGTGGTTGGACAACTACGGCATGTTCCAAGACAAATGCTACGACAACGGAATCCTATGATACGAGTGAGCGACATCATCAGTGCCAACCCGTACGATGGGGACTACCGCATCCGAGTGGAACACATCGAACGTGAAGCACCCGAAACTACACGGCAGTTGCAAGCCCACCTGAAGCAATCGCCACAACCCAAAAGCGTAGTCATCGACTGCGTAAACTCAATCTTCAAAGCCACAATCAAATCGTAATGCAAACAGCACAAGAATCTTTGGCCGAACTCCGTGCCGCCATCCGCTACTGCGAGAACGCTATCTCTGCGGCGGAGTCAACAATCGAATCAATGGACTTCCGCCAACAACTTGCAAATCAACAAGCCATGAACAAACAAGAGTCCACAGGACGTGAGGTTGCTCTGACCAAGACGGTGAAAGAGCTTGAGGCGACGAACGACACCCTCGTGGTTGACAATCACAACCTCGAACGCGAGAACGCCAAGCTCCGCGAAGACAAAGAACGATTGACTGCCTTGGAGGTTCAGCTCCGAGACAAGATTCGCGAGCTCAAGGAAGGCAAGGCAACCATGCCCGTCATCCCACGTGACGTAGCCATCGCCATCTTCCGTGAGGGTGTGCATTCAGGTGTCGCAGACGCTTGTTCAATGCTTGCAGGTGTAGAGATAGACATCGAAGAAGACGACCAATGCGGTGACTTCTCTGTGTCCTTCTCACGGCGCATTGACCTCAGGGATGAGCTTGACCTCGACTGGATGCGAGACAAGGTTGGGCAATGTAACGAAGAGTTCGTGGCCGATGCGCTCAAGGGGTTGTGCAAGAAGGAGAACTTCGAGTGCCGCATCCATGGCATTGACGACAATGACTGACGAATGGTTCGAAAAACAATGGAACAAGATTGAGGTTGCGCTCGACAAGTACGAGCGTGACCCGTCTTGGACAAACAAAACAATCGTCGAGTGCATGATGCTCGACTACGAAGCAAAACAAAAAATCAAACACAATTTTTAATTCATATCTCATGTTTTCAAAGCAAATTTTTCTCACCACCGACTACGGACGTTACAAGTCAGCGACGAACCGCGACATCAGTCCACGTATCCTCGAAGAGGTTCGCCAAATGACGGAGCGTCACGGGCGCATCATCGCCCCCATCATTGTCACCAAGGACAACGTAATCATCGATGGACAGCACCGCCTCGTAATTGCGAAGCAGATGAACATCCCCGTCCCTGTATACGTTGACGAAAACATCTCTCACGCCGTCGATTCCAATGCGGTCGATGAGATTGTGTCTGATGTCAACAACTACCAGTCGGCGTGGAGTATGCTCGACCACGTCAAGCACAACGCGGCACGTGGAAGCGAAGACCACAAGCTCCTGCTCGAAATCTACAATTCCGACGAGCTCAACCCCGACCGAGGCTTTGGCATCGGAAGCATCATCCGAATGGCAACGGGAACATTAGCTCAACGCCGTGGACTCGACCAAAAGCAGAGCAAGTACAACCCACGCGTTCTTCAATGGGAGTTCCGCACAAACCTTGACCACGTTCGTAAGTGCATCGACGTCCTCAACGTACTTAAGCGCAAGGGATGCGGTCGCAAGTCTCGGTACGTTTCAGCCGTGGTAGCCATCATGAACAAGGACAAGGAGTTCAACGCCACCACACTCAAGGACCGCTTGAACAAGTATCCTCGTGAGCGTTGGGAGCATACGACCTCTATCCGTGGTGCTATGCTTCAGCTTCAGGATGTCATGAACTATAATCGCCGTGGCAACCGCGTGCAGTATGTAACCAACAAATAATGGCAACTCCGTTCTACATTTTCTCTACAATCATAACCCTCATTGCTATCGCCTTGGCCGTGCAGTTTATCATGGAGATTCGAGCCCTGTCGCCACGACACACACGTGTCAGCGTCAAGCTCAGCCGTCTCCTGCACTACCGAGACAAAGCGAAAGCCCTCGACAGGTACATGAGCGCAGACATTACGGCGGGCGAGCTCATCACGCTCTATGACCGCATCCAAAAAGACAAAGAAAAAAACGAAAAGAAAAAACAAAATGGCTAATTCACTATTCACCCTTCACGCTTATCGCAAGCACAACTCATGGATGTTTGACGACGAAGGCCGCGACATCCAACAAGAGCCCTTCGTAGCGGGGGCAGATGTAGTATTCGACTACATGAGCGGGTTCGTGTCAGACGACACCAAGGATACGTGCGACATCGTGTTTGCCGCTACCCCCTTCCCCGATCATGACGTACACGTAAAGCTCAACCGCCCCGACGGGTACGACGGGCACTACTACAACGTCGAGAAGTTCAAGCAATACCCACAAGGTGTTGGCTTTGAGTTCTGGCTGTGCCCTGCCCTCCTTGCGTTCTTCGACGAAGCACCCGACAACATCTACGTCAAGGTGCAGTCATGATGAAACAGCTAATGATTGATAGGATTTTCAGTTGGGAACCTCCAGACGACGGGTTCGATGAGGACCACGTAGCGGAGGCAGCACGAAGTATGGCACTCTCGGACCTCGAGTCTATGTCTGTCGACGATTTCATCGGGCGCAGTCCATCGGGCATGGTGATGGACCTAGTCGATGTCATTGGGGCTACGATGGGGAGTCAGATAGAAGAGATTATGTCAGAGAAAAGCATCGATGATGACCTCGACAGCTTGGGTATCGCGAGAGAAATTACTCCCGTCCCGTACCGCAGGATTGTAAATGCGGTGCACAACAACTACCTGCGAGGCATCACTGCCCTCGCACACTACCTGTCGATTGTAGAATTTGTAAAAGAAGGATTAGATGGATACGAATGATAAGAGATTGTTTTTTATAGAGCAGACAGTTAAACTCTATGAGAAACGCATCGGACACCGCCTAGAAAAAAACAGGCTCAGGGATAACGTAGAGCACAGGGCTGCCTTGGCAAACGCACTCAAGCCCTTCGCCACGGTTATGAACATAGGTCGCGTCCTTGGACGGGATCACTCGAGCATCGTGCACTACACCAAGAATCACGAGTCGTACTACAGGTGGTCGCCAGAGTACAGGATGTACTTCTACACGGCTATTCAATGTACCCGAGAGGTATCAGACGATTTAGATCAGCAACCTATACGTGGTAGCTACATTACGGCTCGCAGTCAGCTCAAAAACCTCAACGAAATCATCCGTTGGTCTGAAGAAATCAAAGAAAAAATCATCCAAAACTTGGAGGAAAGGGAACAAGAGATATACCTTTGCCAAGCTGGTTCAAAACAATTAAGAAATGAATATCTCAATGCTTAGAGAACGCGGCGCTCAGTTTGAAGAGGGCACGTTTGACGGCCTCGACCCGTCGCAGATGGATATGGCCACGCTGGAGATACAGATTGACCTCGCATGTATTGACCTCGTGAGTCAAGGACTGGCCAAGTACACCGTCGATGCAGACGGAGAAATCCGTTGGTATGCGGTGGAAGGAGCACCCGAATGCTCTCTCGGGTGGGAAGAAATGAAAGAGCACTTTAAATCAGTGAAGAAATTAAACCTTTAATTCATGTCTAATTACAAGTTCAAGGTCACGAACATCCGTGGCAAAAATTACGTTGAAGTCAACGAACGCATCAAGTTCTTCCGACAGGAGGAGCAGTACAAGAACTGGGGTATCCGTACCGAGTTCCCACTCATCGACTCAGAGCAATGTTTGTGCTTGTGTACAATCACTACGCCTGACGGCACGATCGTAGCTCAGGGCCATGCTCACGAAGAGAAGTCCTCGTCCAACATCAACAAGACGAGTTACGTCGAGAACTGCGAGACGTCAGCGGTAGGCCGTGCCCTTGCAATGCTCGGAATCGGTATCGACACCTCGATTGCTTCGGCCAACGAGGTTGAGGATGCCATTGCCAAAGAGCAAGATGCATTGAAGCGCATCGCGGACAACCCTCAAGTGCAGAAGCTCTCCAAGGCTCTCGACGCTCCTGTCGAAAACATCATGGACAAAGCTGTAGCCTACATCAAGGGTCAGCAAGACAAGCAGAAAGCATTTGATAGTATCGTCAAGAAGTACGGAAGTCAGCTCACTGAGAAGCAGGTCGCTGGTCTTAAGAAGTTCGTTCGATAATGGAAACTGCAGTACTTCTCGTCTCTATTAGCGGACTCGTAGTAGCGGCAGGGTTGTATGTGGAGTGGCAAGAGCGACGCAATAGCAGAAAGAGATAATCTATAGTTACCAATGCATGGAAGAAAATGAAGACGTAATTACGTGCACCAAGAAAGGACTTCTCGTGCCCCTGCCTATGAAGCGGGGGAAAACAAAAAAGTTCATCCCGTGGAGTCTCGTGGAGAAGGAGCGCGTAGATGCTGGCATATACAAGTGTGAATCTAAGATTGACAAGGTCGTATGCTGGCACGTTCGCAAGGAAGTGAACTTCGATAAGCTAGACCGCATCTACATGTCCGAGCGCGAGGCGCTTATGGCTGTAGACATGCTGCTAATCAAACACATGAGAGAACCTCAATACATACTGAAGAAAAAATGACAATGAGAGAACAGCTACAGGAGCGGGTGGGAAAGCCCCACCTCTCTTACTCCTCACTCAAGTACGCTCTCGGAGACATGCGTCTCTGGGAGATGTACATGAGGGGTCAGCTCAAGAAAGAGTCCGAGGCTTTGTTCTTTGGCTCTCTGTACGACATGCTTCTCTTCGAACCAGAAAAAGCCAATGACCTTTACCATCCTCTTAACGACTCTCATATTGTCGACAGCATCGGTGGGCGTAGCCCTCGGTCAACGAAGAAGTATAAAGAGTGGAAGGAAGAGCAGAAGGAAAAAGCACAGGCGAAAGAGCTGGTATCGCAAGAGGAGTGGCAGCGGGCGCATGAGATGATCCAGCGGTTGAAGGACTGCGGATTGTATGACAAGCGCTTTGCAGGTGGAAGCTTTCAGGTGGAGTTCAACGTAGACCTCGACGGCATTCCACTCAAGGGATTCCTCGACTGCCTACGGGAGGGTGACTTTATCGTAGACTCCAAGTCTTCACGCGCCATCGACAAGTTCAGGTACGATGTCAACAGCTGGAGCTATGACATCCAAGCGTACATCTACACCAAGGTGTTTGGCATCAATGATTTCTACTGGGTGGTGCAAGAGAAAGCCTACCCGTTCTATCCTGCCGACGTCAAGTGCTCGGACGAGACATTGTTCCGAGGTGAGATGAAATTCCACCAAGCAGTAGAGAATATCCAAGCTTGGATTGGAGGAAACCAAAAAACAGAGGAGCATTATGCAGAGTTTGTTGTGTAAAGTCCTTAGATTTGTGCTCATCCTTATGGGCATATACATTGTAGACCAATTTTTATTTAATCTTTTTTACTCATGAGCGAAAAGCAATATGATTCAGTACTCGTAGGGTACGCCGAAGAGCCACGTTACTCCGATGACGGGCAGTTGATGTCTTGGAACGTCCGTTTCAAGGACAACGAACTCACAGAGATGGTGCAGAAGTACGCCACCCAGCGCAACGAGCAGGGTCAGGGCGGAAACCTGTACGTCACCCTGTTCATGTCCAAGAACGGCAAGGCTTGTTGCCGCGTGTTCGATCCTAACAGCGCTGCTGCCAAGGAGAAGCGTGCGCAGAAGGCTGCAGGACAGCAGGACGGTGGCGACCTCCCATTCTAAGGGGGCTCCTATCTATTACATGACCGCTCGTGTCTCCTTCAGGAAACGGAAGGATGTACACGAGCGTGTCGTGTGGATAGTGTCGGTATTTGAATCCCCCTACGAGATTATGAAGTACGACCTGCACGCAGTATTCCGCCTCGGCAATGAGCTGTACGGGAAGAATGCTAAGTCGGAGAAGAGCATGATTATCAGGGAGATTATAGACAAGAAGATTGTGGGACACTCAACACTCTCTATTGATGAGCACAAAGAACAGTATAAAGAAGCACTGCCGTAACCTAGAGCAGCTGCTGATTGAAAAGAACGAGAAGTATGGCGACTCAGCGCTCAACCCGCTGAACATATTCTCAGAGGCCAAAGCTGTCGCTGGTATCAAGATGCGTATCGACGATAAGCTGAAGAGAATCAAGAACGCAGGTCTTGTAGACGCAACGGAGGATACGTTGCAGGACCTCGCAGGGTACCTTATCCTCCTCATGATAGCGAAAGAAAATGAAAGTCACGATATTCAAAGACGTCTTGCACAAGGACGATCCACACCACCTGACACTGGAGTCAGCACTACATCGGATCCAGACTGGAAGGTCGAGTACCAAGATTAGCGAGATACGAGCTGGTAACAAGGACAAGAAGAAGGAGCTCCCCGTTGTTTGTTTCAGCGGGGAGTTTTCGTCTCGGCACGACGACAAGCTGCACACCCACTCGGGATACATCGTATTGGACTTCGACCATGTCGATGTAGATGCAACGAAGCGTGCCCTTGCCACCGACGATTATATATACTCATGCTGGACCTCACCCAGCGGTAACGGGGTAAAGGCCCTTGTCAAGGTCTCTGATCCGACGCGCCACCGCGATCACTTCAGGGCTATGGTCAAGTATTTTGAGCGCACTCACGGCCTTCAAATCGATGAGTCAGGTATCAACGAGTCTCGTGCATGCTTCGAGTCTTACGACCCAGACATCATCATCAAGGACGAGAGCAAGAAGTTCGCCCACTTCACGACAGAGTTTGCAGAAGCTCAGATTCCTTCCAACGAGGCTTACGACTACACGGATTACATGAGGCTCAACCTCGCTGCGCGTATGATACGGAACGCAGAGGATGGAGAGAAGCACCGAGTCCTTGTCAACGCCTCGCGTCTATGCGGTGGTTATATCGCTGCAGGTAAGATGGAACAGGAGGAGGTGGTTCGAATCTTGCACAGGGAGATATGCAAGCGTGACATAGAGTCCGAGCAGCATGCTCTCAACACCATCCTCGACGGGATTGAGATGGGGAAGCGCCTACCCATCAAGGATTTGATTGATGAAGAGAAGACAGCTAAGCGAGAGCTTCTGCTCAACGACGGAGATATGTCCTTCATCTCTTCTGACGACGAAGACTTTCGGTGGATTGATGACTACTCACAGGGGTTGATTGAGCTTGGGTTGGATACAGGCGAGAGCAAGCTCGACCAGTACTTCCGCTACAAGAAGGAGTTTGTCATTGTAAACGGTCACTCGAACGTGGGTAAGACCACGACGATGCTGTACCTCATTGCGAACTCTGCTGTCAGGCACGACTGGAAGTGGGTGGTGTACTCCTCAGAGAACAGGACCGCCTCGGTCAAGATGTTGCTTATGCAGTTTGCTATGGACAAGAAGGTCGGGGATATGAACTACCAAGAAAGAAAGCTGGCGTACAAGTGGGTGCAGAGCCACTTCGTTGTCATCAACAACAGCCAAGTGTACAGCTACAGCGACCTCATCTTGTTCACGGAAAAGATCATGAAGCAACAGCCCATAGACGGTGTCTTTATCGACCCATACAACAGCTTAAAGCTCGACATGGGGGGCAAAGGCATCTCGTCTCACGAGTACCACTACGAAGCTGCGTCGGAGCTGCTGACCTTTAGCAAGGCCAACAACGTTGCTGTATGGTTGAACTGCCACTCTGGAACGGAGGCTCAGCGCCGCAAGGGAGCAGACGGTTTGCCTGTGGCCCCATACGCTGAAGACACAGAGGGTGGCGGAAAGTTCGTAAACAGAGCCGATTGCTTCCTTACAATTCACCGAAAGGTTCAAGCCATGGACCCTGAGATACGGAAAATGAGTGAGATACACGTTCGCAAGGTCCGAGAGGTGGAGACGGGCGGTGCCCCTACGCCACTCGAAGACCCGTACTGCATCGTCATGAATCTTTCACATACAGGGTTCAATACGAGGATAGGACAACGCGCTATGTTCCAGCCGATTAGTTTTCAGGAGTCGACTCAGATGCCTATCAACCACCGATTCTTATCCACAGACGGTTGATATTCAAAATTTTCCTTGGTACCTTCGATTTATGAAGAAGAGAACGAGGACTCCTAAGAGACGAACATCCAAAAAAAAACAACTCGGAAGGTACGCAAGCTCGTTAGAGAAGTATTGTGCTGATCAGTTGAAAGAATACGGGCTAGCTTTTGACTATGAGGAACGGCAGTACGTCCTGATGGACAAGTTCCGATTCCCAAACAAGTACTTCAAGATGACTGCTAAGGGTAAGGATATGACGGACCGTACAGGGTCCGTCGTACTCCCTATCACATACAAGCCTGACTTCGTAGGAAAGGATCACGATTGGATCATTGAGACCAAGGGCTATCTACCGTCTCACCATGACTTTCCTATGAGGTGGAAACTTTTTATGAAACACCTGACGGAAAGCAATTCAAAAACCATTATCTTTCTCGCCAAGAATAGCGGGCAGGTCGATCACGCCATTCAAGAAATCCTGAAATCGATACAGAATGGAGAGATTTGAACTTAGCGAGTACTACAGCCTCGCGTGTTTGAAGGTGCATACGCTCATCGATGAGCTTTATGAGTCTCTGCACAGCGAAACTGGAGAACCGATTCATAACTATGACGAGATAATGGAATCGCTCATGCGCATACGCAAGAGCATGTTCGAAGAGCTTGACATCATCAAGTCCATCGTCAAAGAATACAATGAAATATCACAAGGTTGAAATCACCGTCGACATGGTGCGCCGTGCGAAAGACATGGCAGGCACACATGGAGACAACCATATGACTATAAAGAGGGATACTCGGAGTCGGTTCATGGGTTATTTGGGCGAGGAGATGGTCTATAAGTTCATCAGTGGGCTTACAAGAGACAACTGCAAGGACTATGACTTCATAAGGTGGAAGGGTACAGCCGCTAGCTACACCATCGACGTAAAGACCAAGGAAAGAACTGTCCCGCCATTAGATAAGTACAGCGTACACATCAACGAGTTTGGGAATCACCAGCAGTGCGACACCTACGTCTTCGTCTCAATTAGGGAGATTAAAGGGAGTGGTGGTGAGTTTGAGGGATGGATTATTGGATGGATGGATAAGGACGAGTACTGGGATAAAGCACGCATCGTTAAGAAGGGGGATGTAGAAGAGAAGGATGGGTTTGCCGAGTACGAAGACAGCAGAAAGATGTATTTCAAAGACCTAAACCACTACTGATGACAGAGAAGACGTACTATACATGCCTCAAGAAGCGCCGACAGATTGATGCCCTGCTTCACGCTAACGCTGCGTACCAAGCGCAGCATACGTGCGAGAGCAACTCTAAGTCTAAGAAGAAAGAGATCAATCGGCACTGCAACAGAGAGTTCTTACTGCCGATAAAAGAAATTGACCCAAATTTCTATTCGGCCATCAAACTTCAGAACGATTGATTATCTTTGCGTAGTAACACAGGGTGATTGCTGTGGAACTTCGCTATTTAAGAGGGGGCTTCGGCCCTCTCTTTTAGTACTTGAGCTTGTATACCTGCTCTTGAATCTCCTCGAACGGAGTGTCGAGCCTGAAGCTAATGTCAGCTGCGTACTGGTAGGCAGGGCGACCGTTTCTGTAGATGACTACCACGGGGAGCGAAGCAATGCTTTTCTGAAGCGCGTCTGGTTGATCGTCAAGCCAACCGAATCGGTACTCACATCCTCTAAGTTTCTCCAAGTCGGTTCTAGTATGCGCGTCATTCCACGCTGCATTGATCTGGACTACGACAATG
>Ga0208644_1004643_pt1 | contig 10309 bp, 4 predicted proteins | sample VirMetDEL_Nov_18_FD_184517 | JGI IMG/M metagenome (GOLD analysis project Ga0208644, IMG submission 184517) | Aqueous microbial communities from the Delaware River and Bay under freshwater to marine salinity gradient to study organic matter... | ecosystem: Environmental > Aquatic > Marine >... | reverse complement strand
AACTATATTTCTAGCAGTGCCTCTAAATGTGTCTATTGATACAGTGGCATTGTAAATTCTAACAAGTGTTCTTGCTCTGAATACAGATTCAGTTGAGTATATAAACTCGGATACTAATCTATTTATAACCCTTGTTCTTAGGTTAGATTCTATGATAGTTAAACTATGTTCTAAGACTCTTGTTAAGGATCTTATTCTTATCAATGATTCTGCGATGGCTAATGTATCTGATAATGCTCTATTGAGTAATCTTGATCTAACAGCAGATTCTATTGTACTTACTATATCTGATGCTATTCTTGACAATGCTCTGACTCTTATTGCTGATTCAGTAGATACTACAGATTCATAGATTATTCTAACTATATCTCTGGATAGTCCTCTAAAGGTATCAATAGATACAGTGTCTAATACAATTCTTGCAAGTACTCTTAATCTTAATACACTTTCAGTTGTTGATACAATCTCAGATATTACTCTGTTGATTAATCTTGTTCTTACAACTGATTCTAATACTGTAACTGTGTCAGATATTGGTTTGACAATTTCTCTTGCTAATCCTCTGAATGTATCGATTGATACTACATCTGTAATTATTCTTACAATGTCTCTTGCCTTTGCTCTGAATGTATCTACAGATACAATATCAGTGATTATTCTGCTTAATGTTCTTGCTCTAAATACAGATTCTACTGCTGATACTACATCTGAAACTGTCTTGTATAAGACTCTTACAATGTAAGATGTTTCTGATAATCCTACTACGTTGAATATTGATTGTAAGATTTGGTTTATTCTTACTCTTGTATCTAATACGCTTACAGAATCGTCTACTGTCTTGAATACTTCGTTTACATACAGTGGAACTCTTACTGCAAAGACATTGAATTGGAATACGTTCTCTTGGAATACCTTTGTCTTTACTTGTTCTCTGTCGGATAATCTGTACAAGTATTGGAATATTCTTCTTGGGTATTGGAATGTTGGTGGTTGGAATATATTGGCTTGGAATACACTTCTGATAATGTCCTTGTCGAATCTTCCTTGGAATACAAAATTCTGGAATACATCTGCTTGGAATACTCTTTCTATTAGTTGTCTTGCACTGTAATCTGTTTGGAATGGTGGTTGTTGGAATACATTCTTTTGGAATATAGAGTATATGTTGCTTAATATCTTTACATTTCTGAATACTATTGGTTCTGTTAATGCTATTACTTCTGAGATAATCTTTCTTAATCCTAGTGATCTTCTTACTATCTCTGTTATCTGTAAGGAATCTAATACTACCTTTAGTTTTCCTTTTGCTTCTTTTACTGTATCTGATAGTGATAGTGAGTCTATTACACTCTTTACAAATCCACCTACAGTTGTTACTGCTAAGGATATTCCTACTGAATCGAATACTGATACTTGTATTGAAGTAGCACTGTGGAATACATTCTTCTGGAATACACCTTGTTGGAATACATATTTTCCAGCTCTTGTAATATCTCTTTGCTTTGTTTGGAATAGGTGGTATTGGAATACTCCTACTTGGAACACTGGTTTGATGATATACTTGTTGAATCCAGATTGGAATGGTGGTCTTTGGAATACATCTGATTGGAATACAGTATTGATCAATCCATTTATTGGATTCCATAATGCTTGGAATGGTGGTTGTTGGAATACTCCAGTTTGGAATATTGATGGTATTGTAAAGATTTCTTTCTTCCAGAAGTATTTGGTAAAGTCGTATAATCTGAGAGAATCCTCTACTATCTTGGTAAATCCTCTTGCAATCTTTGGAGTGTCTACTATAGATACAGTATTGAATATGTACTTGACAAATCCTAATGCCTTTGATACAATATCTACGATTCCTACAGAATCTAATACTGTCTTTACAAATCCTTTTGCTTTTGCTGTTGTTAATGATATTCCTACTACATCGTATATTGTCTCTTTTCTTAGTGTTGGAGTGTGGAAAACACCATTTTGGAATACACTTCCATTGAATACGAATTTTGCAATTCTTCTTGAATCGAATCCTTTTTGGAATACATTCTCTTGGAATACTCTGTATTGGAATACTCTTGGAATAACACCATTTGTAAATGAGTTTGTTTGGAATACATTATCTTGGAATATATCAGTAAATACTGCAAGAATATCTCTAGCTTGATCCCATGAGGCTTGGAATGGTGGCTTTTGGAATACATTGGTTTGGAAGATGTTTAATACTATTGCTGATACTCTTCTGAACTTCTTTCTTAGATCATGTTTAATACCAATACTGTCAAATACATGTCCGAATAATCCTATTACATAGTAGTTTGTATCTGATAGACCTAGGTAATCAAATACAGATTTATTTAATCCTACTACTTTTACTCTTATTTCTGATACATTAACAGTATCGAATATTCTCATTACTAGACCTTTTATTGAGAATTTAGTCTCTGAAATTCTCATGCTATCGAATACATTCTTGTATATCTTGTTAGGAGTAGTAAACACATAGTCTTGGAATACTCCACCTTGGAAGATTCCTTTTCTTGGAATAGCTTTGTTCCATGTTGTTTGGAATGGTGGAACTGAAAATACTCCAATTTGGAATATAGTATTCACTATAGGAGATATTGTAAATCTCTTGAATACGTTGTTCTGGAATACATTTACTTGGAATACCCTCTTGTAGTAAGAAGTGTTCCATGCACCTTGGAATGGTGGCTTTTGGAATATATCTTGGAATATAGGTCTTACTATAGGTATGAGAGTATCGAAAGCACCTTGGAATACATTCAGTTGGAACGGTGGAGATTGGAATATTCTCTTCTTGATTGCGTTAAGATCAAACTTTCCTTGGAACACATTGTTCTGGAACACTGATCTTTGGAATACTTCTTTTATGAAGTTCTCTCTTCCTATTCCATCGCTGATTGCTACTATGAATGTTAATATTCTCAGTAAGTTTCTTGCTCTTATTGCAGATTCTACTGGTTTTACTACGTTTGTAATCTTCTTTACGATAGATTTCTTTGATTTTACCTCATCTGTTACAGATACATTATCTGATACAGTTCTCTTCATAGGTCTAGCCTTATCTGGAGTCTCTAATACTGTCTCAGATTCGGTCTTTACTCTAACTAATGTTCTTAATCTCTGTTTAACTTCTGAAACTCTTAATGTTTCACTGATAATTGGTAAGATTCTTCTTACTTTCCATGTGTTTTCAGATACACCTACACTATCAGTTGGTGCTGTTTGTACCTTACCACCCACTTTGAATGGAGTATCATCAATTCCTACAGAATCACTTGTTTCAACCACAAATCCTGTAGCCTTGTTGTTAATTTCTGCTAATGATACTTGTTCTGATACTGTCTTATAGTTGTCTCTTATTCTTCTCTTTGCTTGTGTATCAGATATGCCTACACTATCATCTACTACATGTATCTTTGGCTTTGATGTTTGGAATACTGTTGATTGGAATACTCCAGATTGGAATACTTTTGGTAATCCACCTGCTAAACTATCAAATTGTGCTTGGAATACACCCTCTTGGAATACGTTTGATTGGAATACTTTTCTAATGATAGTTGGATTGAATGAAGCAATTTGGAATATGTCAGTATATACAACTGGATCAAATACTTTTGGAATGAATGTTCTAACCTTATTGTATATTTTTTGGAATACATCTTGGTATACATCATCTTGGAATACTCCAAATACAATGTTTGGATTTCTCAAGAAGTATCTTGTTAATACCTCGTTTATTCTTACAGTATCATTCTTTACTCTTGTTATTCTTTTTCTTCTTGTATCTACATCTGTTAATGACAGTGAATCATATACTGTTTCTGTTAAGTCTCTACCTGCACCAGTTGCAGTTGTTTCAGATAATGATAGTGAATCAGATATTACCTTTACATATCCTGTCTTAGCATCAACTAACTCATCAACTGATACTGTTTCTGGAACTTGTGTGAAGAGTTTTGTAGTTGTATGGAATATATCATTTTGGTATACGTTGCCTTGGAATACACTTCTGTTTATCTCTCTTATGTTGTAATCATTTTGGAATATGTTCTGTTGATATACGTTGTATTGGAAGAGATTTGGAATTTCATTTGGATTAAACTCTCCTTGGAATACATTTGATTGGTATACATTTGTAAATACACTTGGAATAGTTGTTCTTGTTAAACTGTATAGTCCTTGGAATATGTTATTTTGGAATACTGTTGATTGGAATACTGAATTAATATTACTTAATACTCTTACTTTTGAATATGATATAAACTCACTAATAGATAAATTGGAAAAAATTGGTGGATTTCTACCCCTCAACCTTACCAATACTTCATTCATCGTGGTTAATTCTGTGTAGTCTCTGGTTGCACCTAATACCTTGTATACACTTAATGCTATTGATACTGCATCTGGATCTACAGTTCTTGGGAATCCTATTCTTGGCTCTTCTACATATTCACTTATTCCAATTATGTCATTAATGACTTTGACAATCAAGTTTGGTGGAACTACTTGGAATATATTGTTCTGGAATATACTGTTCTTGAATATGTTTAATTGTCTACCATCAAATGATAGTTTTTGGAATACAGAGTTCTGGAATATACTGTTTTGTAATACGTTTAACTGTCTACCATTGTAAGGAGTTAATTGGAATGTACTATTTTGGAATATATTTGATTGGAATACTTTGGTTCTTTGTACTTGTTGGAATATATTTGATTGAAATATGCTATTTTGAAATACAGTTTGTGGTACTGGTACATAAGCAAGTCTTTGTGTAATATCTTGTTGATATACATCATCTTGAAATATGATAAGTGGCTGATTACCTACAAATATTGTTGATGAAAAAATATTTGATTGGAATATAGCCGAGTTAGGCATCTATTCCACCTCGAATTATCTATGCACCTGCTAATGATAGGTTTGCATCGCTTGAACTAAGAGCAATATGTCCATGTTTTGCTTCGACGAAATCTGGATCAGCATAGCATACTCTAATTTCTCTAATTCCTAGGACTTTAGATTGACCAGAACTACCTTTAATTCTATATTTGTTAGTCAATGAAGCTGGAACTAGAATCTTGCTCAATGTTTCTGAGGATATATTTGCTGTGTTGATTGTTCTAACAGTAGTCCATTTGTTAGGATCTGTTTCTGGTAAATCTGGATTAGATTCTTGTATCTGTATCTGTGTCTCAGTGTTGGTATTTGCTAGTTGTAATCCTATTGCAGTTACATATTTTTGCATTTTGTAGTGATCGTGATTGTAATACCATCTACTGTTTGGTGCAGTAGAGTAACCATGTGTACTCATGTATACGTGAATGTATCTAAATCTATCATTGACAAACAAGTAAGAATCTGTGTGTCCTACTCCCCAACATACTCTACGCCAATCGTTATCAGTTTTGTCTCTGCTACTTGATCCGTATGCATGTGGAGCTCCTTTGTTATTATCTGAAACCCAAACTTCATACATGAAGCTAGAGTTGTTATCAGCACCTATTCTCATTTGCCACATTCTGTGATCAATATATCCTGTATCAAAGTATCTGTATGCAGGGTTAGCATAAGTGTGCTCTCTGTGTTTTGGATTTGTAACTGTTCTGTAGTTGTAGTCGTTAGCGTGATCGTGAATTGAACCTATACCAGAAGTAGTGTTTACACTGACATAATCTCTTTGATACCATCTTTCAGGATTTGTATCAGATCCAAGAGCACCTGCACCAGCAGCCCATGACCAGTTATCAGTTTCAAATAAACCGTATTCTGTTCTCTTGTATTGTTGTGCATTTCCTTTTCTCTTGTATTGACCTTGCCATGGGAATCCTACCCAAATATCATAGTATGGGTTTACCACTTGTGCAGTTTGAGTTTGTCTAATTAAAGTTGCCTCATAATCAGGGTGATATGTTGCATCGGTAGCTACAGTTGGTGAAGTACCTTGATGATAACCTGCATATTCCAAGCCATCGCTTACTTGTCTATTATATCTTACTGAAAAGTAGTTAGAACCATCAAATAGTTGTCCTTGATAGTTGTTTGATTGTGCTACTGTTCCATCTGTTAATCTTGGTGGAATCAATGTTGCCTGTGTAGTAGCATAGACATTTTCAGGTTCAACAATAACATAGTCTCCACTTCTTGGAGTGTAACCATTCATGTTAAATGTACATTTTGTTGGGTTTTGAGAGTCAGTTGATAATGTTGCAACATCTATTGTGTTAGTAGAAGAACATCTATGATGAGTGTTCATCTGTCCACCACCACTGAATACTCTAACTACAAGTTTACCTACTGGTTCACCAGTTTTGTATAGATAGAATGAAATGTCTTTAATTGGGAAACCATAATCTCCTTTACCTTTTGTATATTGTTCATTATATTTATCTTCACTATCGTAAACTAGTGGGTGACTTGCACTTGCGATGTAGAATCCTTGACCATATACTGAGTTTGTGTTATATGTCTGAACACTTCTGTATATCTCAGCCATTTGGTATGTATCGGCACTATCAGTTGGATATTTACTAACGTATTTGTAATCATCATCCCATGCTTTTCTCCATTTGTTAGTTGCAGTGATAGTAGTATTGTTTGGAGCTACTTGACCAATGAAGCAATCTGTTGGATTATCCCATCTAGCATATTCTGCGTTAAAGTAGTTTTCGTCACCTTTGTTAACTTCTTCTAATACGTTTAACATATCGTGATCATCTGGGTAAGAACAACCATTCCAGAATTGAACATTATCAATTTTACCTTGAATGTAGTTTCTTTCACCAGTTGCAGTACAGTAACCCATAACTTTCAAGTATCTTAATGCTTGGTTGTTACCAGTTGTTGTTTCTGTGTTAAAGTATGATGTTGCACCTGTATATACTCTTTCTTGGTTCATAACTCTGTATTCTGGATCAGAATATAATCTCCAGTAAATAGTGTTTCCTTGTCTAACAATTTCACAATATACAATATCATGGAACCAGTTACTATTATTAGATACGCTTGTGTTTGTGTGTGAAGCTGTGTAAGGTGCTTGTCCACCATGACACCAAGCGTTATAATTGTAAACTGCTGCGTTAGTTTGATGTCCACCAGTGACAAATCCTACAAATGCTTGGTTTTGATTAGCGAAAACTGTAGCTGGTTGTGATGATAGTCCAAAGTACATGTAACCTGTATAGGTTGTGTTACTTGCTACTTCTGTCCATTCCATTGAAAATCTTAAAGACCATTGGTTTGTACTTAATGGTAATGGGTTTTGTGATGTTCCTATTTTTTCCCATAAATCTAAATGACTTGCAGATTGATAGTCAGTGTGTAAGTGTAATGATTGTGCTGATACATAAGCGTTGTTTCCCTCATGTGTCCATTCAAGTCCACCACCTGAGAAATCATCACTCCATGTTAAAGTATTACCCTCTGAAAATTTATCTCTTCTTGCTCTTGGAGTTAAGTTAACATCTGGATCAAGACCTACTTCCATGTGAAGTGGTCTAACATAATCTCTAAAATCAGTGTTGAGTGTAACTACTTTCTTTGTTACTGATGGATCTACACCTGTGGCTGCTGCAAGTTCTGCAATAGCACCGTTCTCGTCAAAACCTAATGTTTTATTTGCTGTTCCATTTGCAATTTTTGTAATTGGAATAGAAGCATCTTCAACATCTGCACCTGTAATAGTACCACCAACAGTTCTCTTTACCCATGCTGAACCACTCCATGAAAATTCATCTTTAGTATCAGTTTCGTAAAAGATTGAACCAGTTACAACACTTGTTGGTTTAGTATCGGAAGAAAGTCCCTCAATTCTATTTCCTGCTAAATAAATAATTGCCATTATGCGATCTGAACCTCGTTATATGTACCGTTCTTCTTAATCTTAATAAAGATTCCGTCATTGTTAGCATCTAATTGTTTGACATAAACAAGTCCTCTATCTGCTACTGGGTTTGCAGGTGCACTTCCTTGTTTTTCTAATACGATTGGATTAAATACATCTGCATTATTGATCTTGAATTTCTTTCCAGAAGCCAAGTCAAAGTTTTCACTTACAGTAAATGAAGTGTTTGCGTTATTGTAAAGGATTGTTTTATCAGTATCACCTTTAAGTGTAATACCCCCACCATCTGCTAATACATCTGTTGGATTTGCTGTATCTGCTAGTGTGATATTTTTATCATCTACTGAGATTGTTGTAGAGTTAATGATTGTACTTGCACCGTTTACTGTCAAGTCTCCACTCAATACCATGTTTTGGAAGTTTGCTGTACCAGTTGCCTTTGGACTTACTACTGATAAACCACCAAATTGATACCAATCAGTGTTCTTTCTTACTAAAAGAATTGGTGAATCTGTTGATAATGTTAAGTTTGCTTCTGCTTGTAAATGAATGTTACCAGTATTGTGTTGTAAAACTGCTGAATCTGTTGTAGTAACAAATAAAATATCGCCAACACTTGTGTTTCCTGTTGCGATTGTGGCTACTGGAGTTGAACCAGTAATTGAAATCATAGAATTTGATGGAGTAATTGTTGTAGCTGAGGCTATAGTTTCAATATTGAAACCTAACATTCCCTCATTATCTGGATCTTCATTCCATTCGTTAGTTCCGATTGGAGCTGATGGATCATCTGGATATGCTACTGCATCTACTAATGTTGCGTGTTTGTAAATTGCTTTTCTAGCCATCTATTTTTGCACCTTTTTTGATTGTAATTTGTTCGCTTGTTCTAATTTGAGCATTAGCACCATCTCTTGATGTTTCAAGTTTTTTGAATATATTCTTAAACTTCATCGCTAGTTGCCCTCGAATGTGTGGTTTACAAATACTTTGAGTGTATCGTTACCAGTTTTTTCGAAAGCACTGCTGAAATTAAAGTGACATAACAACTTTGCTGTACTTGTAGGAGTTGCACTAGTTGCTCTATCTACAATTACTCCACCTGTTAGGTCAGAAGCACCTGTAGTATCAAAGTCTCCAGTAGCCCAGTTGTAAGACCATGTGACTTGATCGTTAGCTCCACCAGTGTTGTCAGCATCACCATCGTTAAAACGTGGGTAATTACTTCTTAATGTTTTAGTGGTATTGATTGAACCATGATTTGCATCATAAGCACCTGCACTAAATGCTGTACCTGCGTTTCCAGATACACCATAGGTATCTCCCTCATGTGGAGTTACAGTTCCAGAACCAAGAATCATACAACCATAGATTGTACTGCCTGATACTGAAGTTGATCCGTCATGGTGGAAAAAGATTCCATCTGTTGCGAAATCTGAATCTGCGTATGCTGTTCCGTCAGATTTCTTTAGAGTAATTTTCTTTGCATAATAAATATCTCCATCTGAAGTGACCAAGTTATGGGTAAATGACCAATCTTTGTGGTATGTACCGTCACTTTCAAATGTGCCTTTTACGATTGTAATGTTATCTTTTTTATTTAATTCTACTCCTCTTTTTTGATAAGTTGGGAGTTTATCTTTCCAAGAAAGGAATTTTTCGATTCTTGCATCTGCTGAGTCGCCTGTAATTTTCATAATATCTGTATTGATAATTAGTATTTAAATATTATGTCACTAACTGCTTTGTATACCTCTAACTGTCTCGTTAGTGATTCTTTCCAGATCAAATGAGTCATATTCAAAGTCTCCTAACTCTATGGTAGTCATAGATTCAGGGTATCTATACTCAATCTTTTTAATTATCATGTATTCTGGTACATTAAATCCATCATTATCTATAGAACCTATATCTTTTGTATCATAATATGCACCAATTTCATTATTTTCAAAAATATCATTTATAAGCCCTATAGTTCTCAGAGTTACTCTTCTTGGAATAGTGACTTTCGCATTTCTCAATAAAAACTTTGTGTTAAATTTAGTAATATCTGATCCTGCATCAAGATATGGTATTGATATTTTTCTTGATAATAATCCAAATACTATAATTGATGCATTATTTTCACTAGATTGTATAACTGAATCAGTTAAAGTAAAAGAACCACTAGGGTTCTCTGGTGGAAATCTATCATGTTCATATCTAATGTATACTTTTCCATCATATCCATTGGGCATTGAAAATCTAATAGCACCAGTTTTTATATTAACGTATATCGTATCATCATTACTAGCTTGTGTTGAATCAGTTGTAACTGTTAATGGTGCTTCTGCATTAAATGATACTATCTCATCTAATTCTAATATTCCACTATCAACAGCACTAACTCTAGCATTGTTAAAACTTATACTGTATGATGGTAACTGATATACTCTATTT
>Ga0208644_1004641_pt1 | contig 10310 bp, 21 predicted proteins | sample VirMetDEL_Nov_18_FD_184517 | JGI IMG/M metagenome (GOLD analysis project Ga0208644, IMG submission 184517) | Aqueous microbial communities from the Delaware River and Bay under freshwater to marine salinity gradient to study organic matter... | ecosystem: Environmental > Aquatic > Marine >... | reverse complement strand
TTAAAGGTTTCGTTGTAGTAGTCATTTGCGTCAGCCCATTGATTGTGCCACCCATCCAACTTCCCATCCACAAAGGCATCCACAATCACCTCTTTCTCTTTCTCAAGCATTTCTTTTCGGATAGCATACCAAGTGAACTTATCTTTTGGGGTGTCCCATAGTTTATCAAACAATTCTTGCATTGGTGTTTTCATTCGTTACCTCCGTTTGTTTTGTCATATTATACCCTTACTATTTCCTTTTAAATGTCAACCTATAACCTTAAATCAATACTCACGCTTTACTCTATCCATATATTCGATGACCAATTTTTGCATCCAATGATTTTGGCAATACTCTTCCATCATAATTTCAATCGCTTGATATTGATTCAATTTATTGGCACGCAAAACCCCATTGAACTGTTTACCAAGTTCTTCAGGATAGCCCCAAGCAAATGCAATTGTTTTACGCACATTATTTGGAACCCAAATACGTTTTATCGCGCGGTCAACAATTATATTTCTATAGCGTCCACGGTCAATAAAGATAAGCATCATTGCACGGGCAACTTGCGTAACATTTAATCCCGAAGTAGCCAAAAGTTGTTTAAACTTATCGCCAATTACAGGGTCAATTAAAACCTGTGTACCTTTTTTGACTTGCTTCTTGGGTGCTTGTTTTTTGACTTCGGGAAAAGCATCGATTTGTTCAAAGCCATTTTTGCTCACCTTTGGTGAAGATAGGCTGTCTATATATTTGAAAAAGTCATCTGCAACTTCACCCGCTTGCTCCAAGGGATGTGCGGAATCAAGTTCTTTTTGAAACTTCGTAACCAATTCGTTTTGAGCCTTCAATTCATCGCGCAAGGAAAACGCTTCATTTTTCAACTCTTCCCAACTTTTGCGGAATTCACGCAGTTCGTTTTTCAGGTTTTCGTTTTCTACAATCAATTCACGATTGTAATTCATTAACTCACGGTAGATTGATGACTCTACGCTCTGTGGTGTGTGTTTTTCCATCATATTAAAATTTAAAGTGTGACAAAATTTTGTTAAGGGCATCGTTTTGAATGCGTAGTGCAGTCATTTCTGCTTCTTCGACTGAACCCACTACGAAATGTGTACGATTAACATAGACTTTGGTAGCCTCATCCGCGCACGCTTGTATGCACAAGGGTGCTTGTTCAATGACTTCGTGGTTTGCGTAGGTGTATCTGAATTCACCTTGTTCCGAATAGCGAACCAAAGCAGGCTTTATAATTTCAGCCCGCAAAGCCATTTTGTCTTTGTAAGGAACTAAATCCTTGTCAGCAATGAATTCAAAAAACGTGAACCCATCCAATTCTTTCCAATGAATACTTCCGTTGGTATTAACGGAAACTTTACGGTGTGCAATCGCCTGAACACGGACGATTACTTGTTGTGGTGTTAAATTCGACATAACTGATAAATTTAAGTTGTTTCTGATGTTGTTATCCTGATTTCTCACTACAATGTTAGACAGTAAATGAGATATATGCAAGAAGTTAAACGAGAAACAACATTTTGTGGAAAAGTCGCGGAAAAGATAAAAATATTTTTCTGTTTCAGAACAGACAATCAAAAAAGTCCAAAAATTACAGAAACTAAAAGGAACGCTTCACGGAACGATATAAGGAACGGTATAGGGAACGCTTTACGCAGTTATAACTTATTGATATATAATATAAAGTCCAAAATTTACAGCGACAAAAAGGAACGCTTGACGGAACGCTTTAGGAAACGATTCAGGGAACGATGTTTGATATATTGGAAATATGTGTTCCTGTGGATAAAACGGGTCAGGTTCTGAAAGAATATATTTAATATTGTAATTATGACAGCCAAATGGATTCAAGTTTACCTGCGGCACGAAAACGGAACTTGGAGCATTACTAAAGAACCAATTCCTTTTATTGAAACCGACCAAGCCAAGATTTTGGCTTCAGGTAATGAAATAGCGTTAACACCTTGTGATGATAAATACCTTATGGGTACTACCAATCATTTTGACCTTGAAGGCTACCAAACGGTACAGCCTGAAGAGTTATTTGAAATAATGGAAAGCACACACCTATTTATGCAATGTCACATTGACGACCAAGAAATCAAACCAACCACCCTTGCGGGAAAAGTAATAATCAAATGGAAGAAGTAACAAACCTATTAGAATTTGCAATCGAGGATTCAACTTTAAGTTATGACCTTGACGACAGACCAATTATTGACAAAAATAAATTAGTCGATATGTTAAACGAGATAATTAATCGACGCGAAAACGCCCTGAAACACCGAATAAAGAAGGAAGCACAGGAAGCAATAAAAAAAGTTTTGCAGGAAGTTTGATTTATTTTAGAAAATAATTATTTTTGACGCATTAAAATGTTACACAATGGATATGACAATCAATTTTACGTTTACCGTACACGAATTAGAGTTGCCTTCGGGCTGTATTATTCACGATGCTGAATTTGAAACTTCAGGTCGCGTAGTAGATAATGGTATAGGGGACTATGAATTTTGGGGCGCAACAGGAAAAGACGTTCGCCACGAATATGAAGCCGACGAAATACAATACTTGGGCGAAACCAATCAAGAAGAAGTAGACCAATACATTAATACCAATTGGGACACACTCAATGACATTGCCCACGAAGACGCTTACAGCAACAATTTTTACTATGACTAATAATTATTTATTTTGGCTTTGCATATTCCTGTTAGGGGTAGGAGCCATTCGGTTTATTTATGGGAAACTTGTAGTTCGAGGAGCAAAAAATCTTTTACGCAACAGAAAAGGATTTGTTAACGAAACTGAAGTAAACCTACCTGACGAAATTGATTTGTTCAAATTTATTGAGCCTTTGCGACGCAAATCACAACCCGCTACCGTTGAAGCGTGGTTGGAAAAAGTTGGAGTGTTTCCAATCGACTTTGCAGAACATTATGGTATTCGCAATTTAAGCGCAGTTGTTTCTACACTTGTTAGCCGTGGATGGGAAATTGAATTGGTGAACGATGAAAGTGGCAAAGGAACACACTATCGCAAAAAAGATTAAAATGGAAATAACCAAATTAGCAAAACTGCTCATTCTGCGAGGAATGACGCAACAGGAATTGTACAACCTTATCAAGGAGCGTACAGGAAAAGAAATTCAATTGTACCGTATTTCAACTATGGTCAATGGAAAACTAAAAGACTACAAAGTGTCCACAGCAAGAATTCTTGCACAAGCACTACAAGTCCCAACGGATGCAATTATTGAAGACTTATTTTGAAGATAAAGGAATTCTTTCGCAGGGTGATTCAAATGGGCGACTCCTATTCAAAAGTGTGGGTCGTGGTATTCGCATATCTTGACGAAGAAACTTCTTATGGTATGTTGGCAAAGTTGTCAAACGTGAGCAAATCCCAAACATATAGAATTATTCAATGGGGTACATATGTTCTTGAAGATTTGGGTGTGCAATACGCATTGATAGCGAAAAATAATTCCATTGTTATATCAATCGGCAAAAATGTTCAAACGCTTGTAAAGGCTGAAGAACCAAAACCCAAATCAATTGATAAGAATAGTGAATTGATACAGCATATCATTGATTACTTAAATCAACAAACCAATAGGGCTTATACCAATAAAGCAAAGGATGCGGTACGCGCAATCAATGCGCGCATATCAGAAGGACATAAATTGGAAGACTTTAAAAAAGTTATAGATATAAAAACAAAGCAATGGATGGGTACAGAATTTGAAAACTACCTGCGACCAATTACATTGTTCGGAACAAAATTTAATTCATACATAAATGAGCGACCAACAGAAACAAATAACCAAAGCGCAATCGCACGCACTATCGCAACAGCAAACAAAGTGGCAGACGAACTTGGTGGGGTTTACGAGGAATGAAACTGAAAAGCGTTTTCTGTCGTCCCTGAACGACAAAACCATTGAACATTATAAAACCAAGGACGATTACACGCGATTAATCCAAGTTGTTACGAAGTGGAGAATAATGCTTGGGCTATCCAAGGATATGTCTGAAGAAGAACTAAAGATAAATGTTCAATTTATTAAGAATTCTTATGGAAAGTTGACAGCCAAAGAAATTGAATTGGCAATTGATTTGTCATTGCAAGGACGTTTAGGGGTAGACCCACAACCTTATGGGAATTTTTCACCGCTTTATATCAGTAAGATTCTGAACGCGTTTGTTGAAAAACACAACGAACAAATTAATGCGTTGCTACAAAGAAAACGTCAAGCCGAAATTGATGCCAAGAGAAATGAAGAGGATAACCGTACTCCAATGGAAATAGCAGAAAGTTTGAAGCGTTTTATTCACGATTGGGGTAAACGGGTTAGAGATAGTGATAGGTATTATGGTGACTTCAATCATTCGGTATGGAATTTTTTAAATGCGGGTGGTTACATTGAACCTGATGACGATACACTAAAAGACGCGAAAGAATTTGCCGATGCAGAACATCGCAAAATGGAGGAAATAGAAAACAAAAACATCTTTATGAGGTCTATCAGGAATGCTCAAAAAGAACAGGAAGTAAAAAAGCGGAAAGAAATGTATGGCAGGTTTTATGTAATGCGTGCCTTTTTCAGAAGTCTTGAAGACGTAGATAAATTTATGGCGCAATTCGATGTGCAGTTGTTTTTACCTAAACCAAAAAAGAATGGATGATTTTGCAACATTAGCCTTGGGGATACCCACGGTAAACCAAGCGGAATATTTGAACCAAGCCCTTGAAGTGTACAAAGACACATTTCACGGAAGACATATTTATATTATTGATAACGGTAGACAGAACATAAATCGACCCTATCAAGGAATCAAAATATTGGTGCAACCAAAAAACATAGGGGTTGCGGCTTCTTGGAATATTATATGCCGAGTAGCGTTTGCTTCAGGATATACCCACGTTGCCATTTTGAACGACGATGTGATTTGCGAAAAATATGCGGACTTACTCGAAGATTACATTGACGATGTACAGGCAGGGCTATTCATAGGATATAAGAATTGGTCAATGTTCGTGATTTCATACGATACGTTCAAAACCGTTGGCGAATTCGATGAGAACTTTAAAGGAGCCTATTTTGAAGACAATGATTATTTGTGGCGATGCAAACAGGCAGGAATAATTATCGAGCAAACAGAATTGATGAATCCTGAACAATATCAGCAATCAATGTCAATCAAAACAGACCCGTCATTAAACGAACACTTTGAAAACAACAAAGCATACTACATCGATAAATGGGGTGGTGTGCCTACAGAAGAAAAATATATTAAACCCTTCAACATATGAAAAAACCAACTTTAGTAAGATGGATTGAATTGCCTGCGTCTTTATTGCTTGCTATTTATGTGACAATCCAACAAATCCGAATTGCTTTTGTAGAAAAGCACGAATCTGAAGATATTATCGATGCAATTAACCGAACACATAAACGTGACAGGGATATGTGGACTTGGTTTTGTTTGCGGTGGCAGACTCCCGTTGCGGTTGCATTTTATATGCTTATAATAATTCTAATATTATGACCTTTCGCGACCCGAAAATCTATATCGTCGAAGTATTGTATAAAAACCCGTTTAAGCATCAGTCTTTAGTGGGGGAGTACATTTTGGACGTAACGATTGGTGGCGCATATTTTTCGACCACAAAGCATATGGAATGCGCTTCTGTTTTTACGCTCGATAAAGCAAGCACAATTTGTGCAAACTTCAATAAAATGTCCCCTGAACATTTTGTGATTAAACTAAAACAAGATTTAAGAGTACCAATTGAATATGGAAAAGACAACTACACGTTACCGTCCAAACTTAATGACTTTCATTCTGATTTTGATTCTATGTCTTTTGACAATGAAGATGTGTCAGGACAGTCGAAGGATTGAGCAACTGAAAAGCATTAATCAAGAACAAGTTGTCCGTTTGGGAAAAAACGGTGAGCAAATTGTTTCCCAAAAGCAAAACATCCTTACGTTGAAGGATGCTCTTGCATTGGAAAAAATAGAAAAAGAAAAATATATGAAGTCTGTTCAAGCCCAAGCAAAATTGGGACTACAGAACACGGTTTCGGGGAAAACGGTTATATACCACGATACAGTCGAAAGACTTGTGTTTGTGGATACTTCATATGACGGATTGGTTGACGATACTTCTGTGTACATAAAGGTTCCTTTAAAACTTGAATATAGGGATAGTTGGAATCTTTTCCAAGGAACATTGGGCGAAGAAGAGTTCTTTATTGATTCGATAACGGTTAGAAACGAACTGCGATTAACCGTAGGTTACGAAAAGCAAGGATGGTTTAAAGAGCCCAAGCCTATTGTTGAAGTCAAGTCAAGTAATCCTGAAGCACAGGTTACAATCATAGACAACGTAATAATTGATAAGCCCGAACCTTTTTATAAAAAGGCTTGGTTTGGAATAATTGTCGGGGTGGGGGCGACGTTACTTCTATTGTGATAAGAAACAAAAGGCTGATTGATGCTTTCCTGTTTTTCAACGAAGTAGAAATGGCTTTGTTCAGGATGGAAATGTTGAATGCCGAGGTAGACCTGTTTGTGGTCGTGGAAGCAAAGCATACGTTTTCAGGAAAACCTAAACCACTTTACTTTTTTGAGAATCGCCATAAGTTTTCCAAGTTTCGCCACAAAATTATTTACCGAACCTTCCGAGGGGGCAATGACGCAAACGCGTGGAACAATGAAATAGCCCAAAGAAATTACTTTGAAAAAATATTTCGTAAAATATGTTTTGATGACGATTTAATTTCCTATTCGGATGTGGATGAAATACCAAATTATAACGCGATTACCCATAAACACGAATTTGATAAGCCCTGCGTATTTATAATGGATATGTACCGTTATAGTTTGAAATACAGGGTAGGAACAAATATTTGGTCAGGAACAAAAATGATGTTTTATAACGCATTCAAACAAAACTTTAAGACAGTTGAAGACTTGCGTAGTCGTTTTAAAGACTATTGTGTTCAAATAAAGAACGGTGGGTGGCACTTGACTTACTTTGGTGGTGCGGAAAAGATTGCCACAAAAATTGATTCGTTCAGCCATACAGACTTAAACCTACCCGAATACAACAATCAGGACAATATCCTGAAAGCAATTGAATACGGTAATGACCTATTCCGTAGACCGAGCATTGTTGAAGAGGTTGATTTTGATGAAACAGGATTGCCACACAATTTAAAAAACCTAATATGTTAAAAAACCTTATTGAACAGTTTGAAGAAACCGAGTTTCTAAAAGCAGACGGATTTGACGAAGCCGTAATCGGTTTCGATGTCAAGTCGGACAGATTGATTTACAGCATAAGCAAAATGATAGAAATACTTATGCAGGACGGTATGGACAGGATTGATGCTATTGAATATTTAGAATTCAATACCTTTGGAGCCTACGTCGGAGAAAAAACACCCATTTATATGTGGGATTTAAAATAATATTTTATAAAATAAAATTATGGATGCAATTACATTAGAATTTTACAACAAAAGCCCAATTAAGGACTTGACAAATGACCAATTATTTGAAATGGTTTACAATTCCCAACACTATTGGCGGTTTGCGACAGAAGCAGACGGTACGGTAATCGAAGACAGAAGGGCATATAAACAGCAATTTCAAGCCTGTTGCTTATTGTTTGGTAAACCCGAAAACCATCACTATTTCACTCACATTATGTCTAAACACGCTTATCCAAAACCTACTTATGAAGATGGAGTTCGTGAATTAGCCCTTGAAAAAATAAATGAATAAATATGACTACTGAAAAAAAACCAATCCAATTCACTCACGTCTACACGGTAGAAGAGTACGACCAAGTCCGTCGCAAAGCCAAAATGCTTGTTAAAGACGGTAATCCTGTAAAGTGCCACAAGTGCGCTCCTGCAATCGTTCCATCGCACGGTGGAAACTTTGTGCCCGTTTATGAGCATTGTACAACCCATTGTTCAAGGGCACTTATTGGTATGGAAGGCGACAACGTGGTTTATGTACAAACCTGTGAAGTGCAAAATCAGAAGTTTTTAATTGATAACGCAAAATCAGAAGAGTCCCTGAAAATTATAAAATGAAATTAGTTTTGTTCTACTGTGACTTCCTTGCCCCTTCAGGGTTTAGCAGGGTGTCCGAAGAAGTTGTGAACCGTTTGGGAGCGTGGTGCGAACGGGAAAATGTAAGAATCGACATATGTGCGACCAATTTTGGCAAGAATGAAAAGGTCATAGTAAGCAAACACATTACTGCATACAACGCCCGCTTATTTGCACACAACGAAAAAGATATGTGGTACAGGGATGGTTTCCTGAAATTGCTTCAGAGCAAGCCCTATGACCTTGTATGGATACTTAATGACTTTCCTGTCATCACACCATTGAACGGGTTGTTAAAACGCATTAGGGAGCAAAAAAAGCAGTTGCCCCTTAAAACACACAATCAAATTGTGCATCCTGAATTCAAAGTAATATTCTATACACCGATAGATTCGCTTCCCCCTAAATCTTGGTTTAAGGATATTTCAGAGTTTGATGAAATTGTGACTTACACCGAATACGCTAAAAAAGAAATACAGAAGCGTTCTAAAACGTCCGTGAACGTCATAGCACACGGATTCGACACAAAGTCCTTTTATCGCATTGATGACAAAGCCAAGTTGCGAAAGAAGTATAAACTACCTATAGACAAATACATTTTTGGGACAGTAAACAAAAACCACGCACGGAAAGACATCGGTAGCACGCTGATTGCGTTTGCACGATTCAAAGAAAAATATGGCTCCAATGCCGTGTTGTATCTACACACCTACCACAGCGACCCAACAGGAATTAACATTCACGAAGCCGCAGAGCGATTGGGTTTGAAATTCAACAAGGATTATTTCCTACCGCTTGAAGAACGCTACAAGAATGCTGAATATACTCCGTCAGATATGAACGAAGTGTATAACTGTATGGATTGCTTTATTACGACATCGATGGCTGAAGGGTGGGGACTGACCCTTTCTGAAGCAATGTGTTGCGAATTACCTGTTATATACGGGAACCATACTTCGTTCAAAGAAATAATGCAGGGCGACGGCAAACCCGTTAAAACCCTACACGAACATATTCAGATTTATGATGGCGAGGGGGTAAGATTCAAGTTGGACATAAACGAAACAATTGAACGAATGCAGGAATGTTTTATCAGCACAAATAAAAATGTAAAATACACCAAGCAATTAGAAAAATACGATTGGGATAAAATTTCCTTATCTTGGCAAATAATTTTTAATAAACATTTGCGATGACTTGGTTTTGGATTACACTATTAATCTTATCAAATATAATTTGGTACTTGATTTACAATGCGTTGGTTAAAATGATAAAAACCTATCGACGCATAATTGAGTCGCAGGGCGGCTTAAAAGAAGAGGTTTTGAAGCGTTTGGACGAAATGTCCGACGATTGGTAAAAGAAAAGGGCGTAACATTCCGCTACGCCCGCTTCCCAAGTGTGTTTGCACAGGCAAACTTGATACAAAATCTTAACGATTCTTGTAAACCAAGTAAGCGAGCAAAGCAATTGTTACGGTGTTGTGAACATTCACTCCACCCAACCAATTAGCACTTTTGATGTCGAAAAATCCATTCATCAGTTTTTTGTCTTAAATTTGACTTTACAAATATGCGATATATTTGCTTGCATACCAATGATTTGGAAACTATAGTAATTTAAAAGTGTGTGGATAAATTTATATCCTTAATACACACAGGGAGTTGAAGGTATTTAAAGTGTTGAAGAATCATATTATGTGAAATAATAAATTGCTTAATTACACTAAAAATACCAATGAAAAGGGCAGGAAGAAAATCAGCAAGTCAAACACCCGCTCCGAAGCGCGAACGCATACGGGGCTCGAAAACCAACAAGGCGGGAACAGCGGCAAGCAAGTCTTCTGCTTCAGCCATAAAATTCAATCAGGCACTTTTAGATACAATCAAAATAAAGGTGTCTGCTCACAATGATAAGTACCCTACCAAAAAAGTCACTACAGCAACAGCGAAAGCGGTTGTACGCAGGGGAATGGGAGCCTACAGCGCAACCCATAGACCCACCATATCAGGCGGCAAACCAAATAGCAGAACGGCTTGGGGTATTGCACGGTTAAATAAATTTTTGTTAAAAAAAGCGGGTAAGCCCGTGAAAAAGGCTTATGTGCAAGATGATGATTTGTTATGACAGAAGCATTAATCAATGCCGTATTAATTTCTTGGGCGGTGGGT
>Ga0208644_1004640_pt1 | contig 10311 bp, 10 predicted proteins | sample VirMetDEL_Nov_18_FD_184517 | JGI IMG/M metagenome (GOLD analysis project Ga0208644, IMG submission 184517) | Aqueous microbial communities from the Delaware River and Bay under freshwater to marine salinity gradient to study organic matter... | ecosystem: Environmental > Aquatic > Marine >... | reverse complement strand
TAAGACACTATAAAAAACTGGTAATATATTAGTATTACTAATCATATTTTAGGCTCTTAAACTGGCTTATTTTAACTGGAACTTATTTTTTAATTTGTTGTATAAGAATTGTTTATTGTTTAGCTGTTTTAAATAACAAAAATCTATAGTATTATAAATCAATCCAATAGTTAAACTTTTGTTAATTATTTGGTTATTTCAAGGATTTTACGTAAATCGAATGCCAGGATAGTAAGTTATCCACTCTTACAAAATCTAGAATTTTGAACTTATCTAAAATACAGATACTCTTACAAATTCTAGCAAAATGAACTATAAGTGTACAAGTAACATTTAAGTATTAGTACTATTGATATGATAGGAAAGAGTTTTGTTACTCGCACCGAGACGGTACTCGCCACCCCTATTGCTTTAAGATTGCTATTGACCAGGTAGCACTATGGTCGTAATGATTCGGGTGTGGTGGATGGTCTGGGTGGCAGAAAGCAATAAAGAAGAACCGCACTTCACACACTAAGTTTGCCTGATCCAAGTGTTGTCCAACTTTCTTAGGTAACACAAGTTTGAGACTTACTGCTCATCTATATAACGAAGATACTACTTTTTTGTTGTAAAAGCAAATAAAAAAGGCGAAAGCCCCAATTTGGAAACCCACGCCCTTGTAGTGTCGAAGCCACAAAGGTACAAAACTATTTTTAATACACAAGTCAATATGAAAAATATTTTTAGTTAAAAGACAAGGTAACACAAAAAGTAAGGATATTAGTTATATGTTTGGTTAGTAAAAAATATTTATCATGAAAGATTTAGAATACTACGAAAGTTTAGACAAGAGGACAAAAGAGTACAAGGAATGGAAAGAAAAGTTTGACGCTAAGAATGAAGGATTAGGAGATAAGGTAGCTAAGATAACTAAGGCTACAGGACTCGATAAAGTAGCTGAGAAGGTTGCTGATGTCTTAGGATTTGATGATTGTGGATGTGATCAGAGGAGAGAACGTTGGAACAAGAAATTCAGATTTGGTAAGCCTGAATGTTTTACAGAAGAAGAATACAACCACTTAAAGGACTTCTTTAGTTTAAACAGAACTAAGGTTACTTATGAGGAGCGTAAGAAGATATACGAGATATACAATCGTGTATTTAAGACTACCATAAAAGTTACCAATTGTACTGCGTGTTGGAATGACAAGGTTAGAAGACTACAAGCTTTAATGGAAGACTATGAGTAAGATAGAGCTATCACTTAAAGTACCTAAAACGCTATCGGATATTACACTTGGACAGTACCAGGAGTATATGGCGGTAGTGAAGCTAAATGAAGAAGATGCTAATGCTACAGATTTCTTAAATAAGAAGGCATTAGAGATATTCTGTGGGCTTGAATTAAAAGAAAGCTATAATCTACCTTTAAAATCATTTTTAGGCATCTTAGAACACTTAAATGCCATCTTCAGTACGGATACACCTCTTAAACGCCACTTTACCTTTAGGGATCCTGAAGGGAAGGAACAGTTAATGGGTTTTATACCGAATATAGAGAAGATGACCTTTGGAGAGTATGTAGATGCCAATACTTATTTTGAGGATTGGGCAAATATGCACAAACTAATGGCGGTCTTATTCAGGCCGGTTAAGATGATTTCTGGAGAACGGTATCAGATACGAGACTATGAAGGTACTGCTACCTATGGAGAGGCTATGAAGAGTATGCCGGTAGACATTGCGATTGGTGCGCGGGTTTTTTTTTATCGTTTATCAATGAAATTAGCGAGAGGTACCCTGAAATCTTTGGAGAATCAACCGGAACTATACGCCAAGAGCAAAGAAATTTTGCCAAACGGTGGGGATGGTATCCAAGCTTATATGCTCTTGCAGGAGGAGATGCTTCAAGAATTGATGAAGCAACAAAGATTCCACTCGGTAAGGCAATGATGTTTTTAGCGTATGAAGCAGGTAAAAATGAATTAGAAATGAAATTACTAAAATAATGAACGGTTTTTACAAGGTATTAGATGACATAAAAGACCATTTCTTAGCTAATGGTATTACCAATACTGTTTCATATGGAGATGACTCTAAGATGGACTTAAATAAGACAAGTATATTCCCATTAGTACACTTAGACATCAATAGAGTAGAATATACCGATACTAGTATTGTGTTTACCATTTATGTACTCTGTGTGGGACTTATAGACCAAGATTGGGTTGAGGAGTCGGAAGATGAGTTCTATACGGGTAATAACGATCAGGATGTAATGAATGAGCAATTGTTTGTTCTTACAGGACTTGTAGAAAGCCTTAGAAGAGGAGATTTGTATAGAAACAACGTTAGACTATATGTACAACCTACTGCTCAGCCAATAGGCGCATTTGATGATAGTCAAGTAGCAGGATGGGCAAGTGAAATTCAGGTTGCGATACCTAAAGATTACTCTATATGCTAAATTACAATAGGGTAAGGAGAGTATTAAGTACTTGGGGAAATAAATTCTCTGAGAAGCTAAAGAATTATCTTAGAAATGATGGATTTAAGGCTACTGGTGAGACTATTGCCAGTATTAAGCCAAGGGTAAGTAAAAAAGGAGAAACCTTAAATCTTCAGTTTGAATCTAAGGCTAATACAGGTAAGAAAGGTACTTATACTATATCTGATATAATCAATAGAGGAAGAAAACCGCAAGTAGATAATCCTCCTCCTTACAAGTCAATAGAACAATGGATAATGGCTAAAGGAGTAACCTTAAAGGATTATAAGACTGGTAGGTTTATAAAGAAAGATGCTTTAAATGTAAAAAGAGCAGCAATAGCAATATCCAAGTCAATAGATAGAAAAGGAACAATAGAGAGAAAAGGCAATACAGGTGCTAATATGTATCAAAGTTTATTTGTACCTGAACAAGAAACTATGAAACTAGAGATAGCTAATGCTTATGAGCAAGATGTTAGAGCATATATGAAAAGACAGAATAAAAACATTAAATAATGGCTACAAAAATAAACGTTAGAAGTCCATTCTATATAAAGAAACAACGTTCTTCAGGTGTTACTACGCAAACATTAGATTTGAAGATATGGACGGGAGCAATTACACCGGTACCTGGTACAGTTAATTATTCGCTTACTAAAGGTGTAACAGAAGTTCCTGGTAGTGGTGGTTCATTTATTTATTCAACATTCGAGATAAGCGAATTAGTAAGAGATTATATCGAAATAGCTTTTGATGGTGATTACACGTCGTATTGCGTTTGGGTAAACGATGGTACCAATACTTATTTGGCAGTAGACGGATATGGTTACTATGAAGATGGCATCAATCCGGAACTATCAAGAACTAAATTAATAAGCAATAATGTTATTTGGAGACCATACGGTGAGAACATTAGAATACCTATATATGCAGATGATTCTTATGATGTAGTTATGGCATCGGGTGGTACTGCATTAAGAACCGAATCTGTAACCTTACAAAACAGTACTACAACTAAGATTAAATACATATCGGTTAGCGGTAATCTAAGTGAAGACAATTATCAGCAAAGGGTATTAAATGATAGTGGAATATATGAATACAATCCATTATTAAGAGCTTTAAACAACTATGTAGACGTTAATCTGATTGATGAGATAAGAATCTATCCATTAGATGCCGATGGAATGACAGATGCACCGTATGAGAGCATTAAAGTGCGTACAATGCATTGTGATAGGTATCCTGATAGGAAAGTAACCTTTGTAAACAAATTAGGAGCCTTTCAGGACGTTTATTTCTTTGCTAAGGAGGTAGAGTCCATAAATACAACTTCAGAGCAGTACAAGTCTAATATGGTTGATTTGTACAATGTAAGTTATTCAGGTCATCAATACCAATCGTTTAATCAGCAAGGAAGAGAATCTGTTACTCTCAATACGGGATTTGTATCGGAAGATTATAATGAAGTTTTAAAGCAGATGATGTTATCTGAGAAGGTATGGCTTACTAAAACGGATTCAGAATCAACATTTGTGTATCCGGTAAAACCAAGAACAAACTCACTTACTTACCAGACCTCTTTAAACGACAAAATGGTATCCTATACTGTTGAGTTTGATTATGCATTTGATAAAATACAAAACATCAGATAATGCTGAATGTAAATATATATGTCGAAGGACAGAGATTGGAGTTATTTGAAGATGAGAATATATCATTAGTAGACTCTATTCAGAACTCTCGTGATCCTGCAACTGCTTTTACCGGATTTACAAGACAATTTAGTGTTCCTGCATCTAAAGCTAATAATTACATATTCAGGCATTATTACAATGCAGATATTACCAATGGTTTTGATGGTAGGGTATATACTTCTGCAAGTATAGAGCTTAATGGAATACCATTTAAAACAGGAAACATAAAACTTGATGAGGTTAAGCTAAGAGATAATAAGGCATATTCTTATACGCTTACTTTTTACGATTATTTAGTTAACCTAAATCAGATAATAGGAAATACTAAGTTAGCTAACCTATCCTATTTAGAAAACTTAAATCACGATTACAATATAACTAATGTAAAAAATGGTTTTAATTCAGGATTAACCGTTTCAGGTGGTAGTGCTTTTGTAAGAACAACTGGAGTTGCTAATGTTATATATCCATTTATATCTCATACTAAGCAATATGCTTACGATAGCGGAGGTACTCCAAGTATGTATGATTTTGATGTATTTACTGCTACGGGTATAAAAACTGCCTTACAATACACACAATTAAGTCCTGCTATACGTTTTGCAGAGATATTAGAAGCAATCGAACAACAATTTGATATTACATTCTCTTCTGATGGTTTTTTAACTTCAGTTGACTTTGAGGGAATGTATTTATGGTTGCATAAGGATAAAGGAGGAGTAGTGGGTGCTGATGAGTTAACCACTTTCATTCCGATGGAGTCTTTTACGCTATCAAGTGGAACAGAAGTTACTTCAGGAGGAAAATACATTTACCAACCTAACTTTTTTGGTGATGAGATAATCTCAAGTGATGCTAATATAACATTAGCTTATACTATTACAGTTACTGCAGTTGGATCATATTCATACGATATAACCATTAAAAATGGATATACAAACAACACGCTATTCCAACAATCCAATAATGTAAGTAATGCAACATTTACTGCTATAATACCTAAAGCTACAGGAGATGCAGTTGTTTATCCTCAATTAGCTATTGAATGTTCAAGTAATATAACCAATTTCGCAGTTACACTTGTAGCCACACGTAATTTAATACCAGGTTCATCTTCAGAACAAGGAACATATACCGCTTCAAGTAGTACAGTATCTTATATAAGCATATTAGCCAATATGCCTGACATTACCGTATTAGACTTCCTAAAAGGAATGTTTACTATGTTCAATTTAACTATAGTTTACAATAGTGCTGCTGATGAATATGAAATAAACCCATTAGATGACTTTTATGGTGCGGGTTCAGAAATAGACATAACTCCTTATGTAGACGTTACTGAATCTGATATTTTACCTTCATCTCCATACAATAAAATATCATTCAAATTTGAGGAAGCTAAGACATTCTTAATGGAGAGAAGGTATGCTTTACTTGGAGAGAGATATGGTGATGATTCTTATGATTTGACAGGTATATTCAATGGAGAGGAATACGAGATTAAGGTTCCATTTGAGAAGATACTATTTGAAAGAATGACAGACTTGGATGATGCAAGCATAACCAACAACCTGTGGGCTTGGTGTGTTGATTCAAGTGAGGATGCAATAGCTACAAAGCCGATTGTATTTTTCTGCGACCCCGATGTAAAAATTACATCTGCTGATGTTGATTGGGATACTTCTCCAGCAACTTCATCCACATCTTATTTGCTATGCTCAAATACTATTACTAATGTTGACGATATAGCATTAGGATTTAAGAATGAGATTGGAGAATATTCTTTGGTAACCCAAGACTCATCTTTATTTGAAAAGTATTGGGAGAATTACATATCAGGCATATATAACTCAACTTCGAGGATACTGAGGATATCTGTATATCTTCCATTAAAGATATTGCTTACATATAAGCTAAATGACGTTATAGTATATAATGGTAGAAAGTATTTTATAAACGAGATGGAAGTAGATTTGACTACTGGGAAAGGGGATATTGAATTAATAACTAAGTGGATATGATTGAGAGTATAGTTACATTATTAGCTTCTGACGATTGGTTGATTGGTGATGAGGATATAGATATAGCTAAAGGGAAATATGAATTACCTGAAACTTGGAAAGAGTACAGATTAAATAAGAAAAGATGGCACAAGAGTTTATAGAATATAAAGTTATAGTTGATTTAGCTTCAGGTCAAGCTAAATTTGAACAATTATCCAATTCAGTAAAAAAAAGTAAAAAAGATGTTGATGATTTAGGTGATTCTTTAACCAAAACAGGTAAGAAAGCTGGGCAAGGAGCTGATAAGATGGGACTTGCTGGAGCTGCTATTACTGAATTAGGTAGAACTATATCAGATTCAAATTACGGTATGACTGCAATGGCTAATAACCTTCAGCAGTTATCTACATTATTAGTTACATTATTTGCAACAACAAAAAGTGCTTCAGAGGCAATTGGATTATTGTGGAAAGCAGTAACAGGACCACTTGGTGTTATATTGATTTTTCAAACCATGTTTAAATTCATGGAGAAAACGGCAATTGAAGCAAAAAGTGCAGCTAAATCAACAAATGATATGCTAGGTGCATTAAATGCTCAATTAGCAGTTCAAAAAGAATTATACGATAGAGCGGTTAAAAGAGGTGAAGCTACAGATGAGATATTAATTAAAGAGAGAGAGATAGCTGAATTAAAAAGGACTGAATTACAAATTTTATTATTAGAGTTAGAAGCTAAAAGATCAGAGGCATTTCTTGATGCTCAAAAGTTGACATTCTTAGAATCGATACAAGGAAAGTCTGCTGAAATTACTGCTGAAGAATTAGCAGCCATACAAGCTTTAGATTCATCTATATCTGAAGTTGAATTAAAATTATTACAAATTGATGATTTCCTAAAAAAAGGAGGTAGCGCAGGATCTGGAGGAGGTGGAGGTGGTAATAATAAAAAAAGAAAATTAGATTTAGTAGAAACTATTGATGTAGAATATGAGTTTAAACAAGCTGAGATATTTTTAGAGGCATACATAGAAGTATATGGAAAATTAGCTGATAGAATAAAAAAACAATTAGAACCAGCTCATGAAGCATCTAAAAATGCTATAAAAGAGTTTTTAGACTCAAATGCTGTAATAGAAGCTGCTGAAATAAAAAGAAGACAAGGTGAAGAGGAGTCAGCTAAATTAACGGCTAAATGGCTTGGTGTAATTCGAGAGGAACACATAATGACTTGGCAAGCAGTTGGAGATGCTATGTCGAGTATGAGTTCAATACTTGGAGAACAAACAAGAGCAGGTAAGGCACTTGCAGTCGCTGGAGCCTTGATAGACACTTACGCTGCTATAGCTAAAACATTAAATGCGTTTGCACCAAAAGCAGTTCCTGGTTACGCTATTGCTCAATCTATTGCTATTGGATTATTTGGAATGGCTCAAGTTAAAAAAATATTGTCAGTTCCGGTTCCTGGAGGTAAAGGTGGAGGTTCAGCGGGATCAATGGCTGCTCCAACCCAAGCTCCAACATTTAATATTGTAGGAACTTCAGGTGCATCACAATTAAGAGAAGCAGTTGAAGGTGGACTTAACAGACCTATCAAGGCTTATGTGACTCAAAAAGACATTAGCACAAGTGCAGAACTTGAAAGAAGCACAAGAAAAACGGCATCTATAATTTAAAGTAAAACAATAACGACTCACTATCGTTATAAAGACAAATTAAATAGTTATGTTGGATACAATAGAACTCCTTATAGACGAAGAGAACGATAAGCCAGGTGTATTTGCTATATCTCTTGTTGATGCTCCCGCCATAGAATCAAACTTTGTTGCTTTAAACAAGCACAGAGTAGAAATGAAGATTGTAGATGAAGAAAAGAGAATGGTAGTTGGACTTGCTCTTATTCCTGATAAAAAGATATTCAGGAAGAATGGAGATTATGAATATAACATAATGTTCAGTAAAGATACGGTAAGGAAAGCATCTGAATTGTATTTATCCAATTTACGTTCTAACAATACTACTGTGGATCATCAAATGCTTGTTGATGGTGTTTACTTGTCAGAGAGTTGGATTGTAGAGGATAGTGCTAAAGATAAGACTGCTTTATACGGCATAGAAGCTCCAATAGGATCTTGGGCTATATCCATGAAGGTTCACAACAATGAAGTATGGGAAGATGTAAAAGGAGGTAAATATCTTGGATTTAGCATTGAGGGCATATTTGATGAGAAGTTACCATCTAAGATGGATAAGTATGAGGAGGCTTGGAAAAAGATACAAGAAATACTTCAAGACTAAAGGATGGCATTCGGAGAAATATACAAATACACGTGGTGGGGTAAGGTCGTAACAAACGGTTTTGGCTTTATATATCAGTCTTATTTAAGTGCGATAGGTGGTTTGCTTTCGGTTCTTAGCGGACGTTCTGATGAGTACGAAAACCAAACAGGCACAGAAGATATTTTAACGCCATTAGAGGACTCAGGATTACTTGATAAGGCAAGTATAATCTTAACGCCTACTGCGTATTCTACGAACTTTATAAACGTAGTTAAACCAGAGTATCAAGTATTACCAACGGAGTTAGTTACTAATGGTACTTTTGATACGGACACTGATTGGGATAAATTAGCTGGAGCAACAATTGACGGCGGTCAAGCTAATTTAGTTTTTGATGGCTCTGGAAATCCAGCAATTAAGCAAAACATATCTATATCTCAAAATAAAACATATAAAATTGTCTTTTATATTTCAAGATGGGTTTCTGGAAATATAGATGTTTACGTTTCAAGTGACACGAGAACTGGTTATATTACTTTAAATGGAGTAGGACAACATACAATTTATTTAAATATAAAGACTCTTGGAGATGTAAGATTCGTTGGTAGTGGTGCGACATCAGATTTCTCAATCGACAACGTAAGCGTAAAAGAAATACAAGAAGCAGATTTTGATTTTGTTCGAGCAACAACCGCTACACGAGTAAATGCTTTAGGTTTAATAGAAGAAGTAGCAGCAGGTATTCCAAGGATAGATTATTCTTCGGGTAGCATTGGAGGCTCAGCATCCGTTGGTCAATGGTTATTTGAGCCGTTAAGGACTAATTTAATTCGTTATACAGAAGATTTTAGTCAGACTTATTGGACTAAACAAAACATAATAATAACCAGTTCTCAATCTTCACCAGACGGCGGCAATAATGCTTATAAAATAGAAAATGATGCTACGGCTGGAAATCATGTTTTAGGAGCTTCAGCGACAGTATCTTCTGGAGTAACTTATTGTTTGAGTATTTTTATTAAAAAAGGAGATAAAAACATAATAAGCATTGCTGATGGATTTCAATCGAACATCTTAGCGACATTTGATTTAGATGATTTAACGTATTCTTTAACTGCTGCGGCAACAAGTGGTGGAATAGAAACGTATTCAAACGGATGGTATCGTTTATGGACAACTCGCTTATCTAATTCAACATCTTTAGGTTTAAAAGTTTTTACTGGTTCTACTTACGCAGGAACAGATACAAGTGGTTATTTTTATGCTTATGGCGCACAAATGGAAGCTGGCTCTTACCCTACAAGTTACTATCCTAACGATGGAGCAACTGCTACTGTAACACGAAATGCAGATGTAGCAAACAATAGCGGTAATGCAGACTTATTTAATGATTCAGAAGGCGTGCTTTACGCAAATGTTGCTCGATTAAATAACGCATTAATTTATGAATCAATTACGGTAAATAGTGGCAGTAATATAAATGGATTTTCATTTCGCATCAACGGAGATATATGGGCAAGGTCTGGTTCAAATACAATGATTTATACTCCTAAAGATTTTTATTACAATAATAAATTAGCTTTAAAATATAAAACTAATGACTTTGCTTTTTGGGTTAACGGATTTGAAGTTGCTGAAGATACTAGCGGAACTGTTCCTACTGGTTTAAATGTATTGTCTTTTGATGGTTCGGCAGGAGCAGAGCCTTTCTACGGCAATACAAAAGAGTTAATGTATTTCCCAGAAGCTTTAACTGATTTGGAGTTAGAGACAGTAACGAGTTGGAGTAGCTTTGAACTAATGGCAGCAGACTTAGAATACGAAGTATAAGCATATGTACGATAAATTAGCTTACGCACT
>Ga0208644_1004638_pt1 | contig 10315 bp, 8 predicted proteins | sample VirMetDEL_Nov_18_FD_184517 | JGI IMG/M metagenome (GOLD analysis project Ga0208644, IMG submission 184517) | Aqueous microbial communities from the Delaware River and Bay under freshwater to marine salinity gradient to study organic matter... | ecosystem: Environmental > Aquatic > Marine >... | reverse complement strand
CTGGCGAATATTTGGCATACCCAAGATGGACGCACCGGCAAATGACAATGACTGATCACCTCGACCGCGCTGTTACCAACGCCATTGATGAGCATGAGCGACTGTTGCACCACAAGACACTGGAGTTACTGCTTGGTTCCATGGTGCATCGCTCCGGTGTCCGAGAAGTACGAAGGATATTACTGTGGTACGCCCGACATTTGAAGGAGTTCCAATGACTGAGATTGTTCTGACGCACTCGTACTCTTCGATCAAGATGTACGACAACTGCCCTAAAAGATATTTCCACCAGCGTATCGCCAAGCATGTCACTGACCAAGGGGGCGAGGCCACCCTGTACGGGGAGCGGCTGCACAAGATGCTGGAGGAGCGGCTGCGTGATGACGTGGACCTGCCCGCCGAGGCGGCGACCTATGCACCACTGGTCGATGCAGTCCTGCGTTCTGCTGGCAGTGGCACCCTCATGGTCGAGCAGGAGATGACGCTGAACCGCAAGCTGAAGCCCACCGGTTGGTGGGACAAGGATGCGTGGATGCGTTCCAAGCTGGACGTGCTGGTGCTCAAGGGCAAGCGGGCTATCGTTCTCGACTGGAAGACAGGCAAGCGCCGCCCCGACTTCGACCAGTTGGAACTGTTCGCTTTACAGGTGTTCGCCCACCACAAGGATGTTAACGAGGTGAGCAGCGGGTTCGTCTGGCTGAAGGATCAGGCCATCGACCGCAACACCTACAACCGGAACAACATCGGTGAACTGTGGTCGAGCCTGTTAAACAAGGTCAGCCGCATAGAAAGAAGTTTACACAGCGATGACTGGCCTGCCAAGCCTAGCGGACTGTGTAAGTTTTGCCCGGCGAAGCACCTTTGTGATTTTGCAACTTGACAAAAGTGTAAAGGATATGCTATGGCAAGTACCCCCGAAGCGAAGATGAAGAAGAAGGTGGACGCAGTGCTCAGGGAAGCTGGTGTATGGTTCTTTGCCCCTCAGTCGGGCATCTATGGTCGGTCTGGTATCCCTGACCGGATCGCCTGTGTGAGCGGACGCATGGTTGGTATTGAGGTCAAAGCCCCCGGTGCCAAGCGTGGCGTCACTGCTTTACAGGAGAAGACCATGAAGGATATGCGGGCGGCTGGTGCCTATTGCTTCGTGGTGGACAGCGACGAGACGCTGGATACTTTACACACGTTCATCAAGTTGCGGTCGTTCTGATGTTGGTTCTTCCCCAAGCCAAGGCGCTGGCTCTCAAACTTAACAGTCCTGAACGGGTGCTGGCTGCCATCCCTACGGCACAGCGTGTAAACATACGTGGGCAGGAGGTGGTGGTCACACCTCACAAGGTCGAGGAAGTCGAGGCTCTGAACAATCTGGGTATCGGCGCACCTTCGCCCATCCTCTACCACTATGACTGGCCGGGGCGGTTCAAGCCCTACCAGCACCAGCAGGACACGGCTGCCTTCCTGACCATCAACCGCAAGGGGCTGGTGCTTAACGAGATCGGCACTGGCAAAACCCAGAGCGCCCTGTGGGCGGCTGACTACCTGATCGAGACTGGCGCGGTGAGCAAGGTGCTTATCATCTCGCCGCTGTCCACACTGGAACGTGTGTGGGGTGATGCCGTCTACATGGGTCTACCCAACCGCAGGGCTGTTGTTCTCCACGGTAGCGCAGAGCGCAGGAAGAAGTTGCTGCGTCAGAACGCAGACTTCTACGTCGTAAACCATGATGGCTTCCCCATCATCGCACCGGATATCCACGGCATGTTCGATCTTGTCATCGTGGACGAGGCGGCTGTGCTGCGGAACCCTACCACAAAGCGGTTCAAGACGCTTCGCAGGTGGCTGGAGAAGGAACCTAAGATGCGCCTGTGGCTGATGACAGGCACCCCGACACCGAATGAACCCACGGATGCGTGGGCTCTGGCAAAGCTGATCGACAGTCCGTTCTGCACGAAGACCTACACTGCGTTCAGAGATCAGGTCATGATGAAGATCGGCATGTACAAATATATTACCCGGCCTGACGCACCGGAGATCGTGAAACATATCATGCAACCATCCGTTCGGTTCACCCGTGATGAGTGTTTCGACCTGCCTGATACCGTGCTGCAAACCCGTGAAGTACCACTGACCAAAGACCAAGAGCACCACTATAAGCAGATGATGAAGCACCTCATGACGGAGACTGGTGGTTCTGATGGTACGATTACGGCAGTCAACGAAGCCGTGAAGATGATGAAGTTGATCCAGATTGCTTGCGGCGTAGCTTATGGAGAAGATGGTAATGACATCGAACTCGACTGTACCCCACGGGTTAACGCGGTTAAAGAAGTTATTGAGGAGGCTGGCGGGAAAGTCATCGTGTTCGTGCCCCTCACCGGAACGCTGCGAATGTTGGAGCGAGAACTCTCCAAGCAGTGGACAGTCAGTGTCGTCAATGGAAGTGTATCGTCAACGCAGCGAGATGTTATTTTCTACAATTTCCAAAATGCCACTGACCCGCGTGTTCTTATTGCTCATCCTGCTACTATGGCTCATGGTCTTACCCTGACGGCGGCAAGTACCGTTATCTGGTACGGACCAATCCCTAGCAACGAGCAATACACACAGGCCAATGGCCGTGTGGAACGTATCGGTAAACGCCATGTGTCAAACGTGGTGCATATCCAAAGCACCCTACTAGAGAAGAAGGTGTTCGACAGACTTGCTGGCAAACAAAAGATGCAGGGCCTACTGCTAGACCTGATCCAGCAAGAGATGAATAAATAAGACTACCAACAGGAGAATATGAATGATCAACATAGATGATGCCATCGCGGCATACATAAAACTACGCGAGAAGAAGGGCCAGATCAAAGCTGAAGCGGAAGCCAAAGCGAATGAGATCACCGCCAAGCTGGACAAGTTGGAGGGCTGGTTGAAGGAACAGGCAGATGCCAACGGCGTCACCTCGTTCAAGACCAAGCATGGCACGGCGTTCCTTACTACGGTGGACTTCGCTACGGTGGCTGACTGGGATGCGATGCTTACCTTCGTCAAGAACAACGATGCCTACGATATGTTTGAGAAGCGCGTCAGCAAGACCGCCGTGCGTGGGTATATCGACCAGTTGAAGTCAGTGCCGCCGGGTGTGAACTACGGAACGCGCATCGAAGTGAACGTGCGTAAACCAACAGCAAAGGAGGACTAAATGAAAAACCTAATACGCAAGTGGCTGGGCATTGAATACCCAGAAGCCAGATTTATAACAGCGCAAGTAGAAACACGCGATGTCCTTGATGGTTCAGAGATGGCATTCGTCGGTTATCGCATTGACAACGGGTACATGCTGCGCATCTCAGGACGTGGCAATAATACGATGGTTGTCGGTGCTGGTGTTAAGTTGATCTACTGCACTGACGAGAAAGATATGGCTGAGAAGATCATCGCTCATCGTGCATTCGACAAGATCGCCGGTCAGCAATCCGTTTCCTACTCTGCAAAAGTTAACAAGTTTTAACGCTCATTACAGGAGAACATCATGAGCAATCTTATCCCGACCAACATTCAGGTTCCGGCCCACCTCGCTAAGCGTGTCGGCCAGCCGTCCGCACTGGCGCAGTCTCTGTCCGGTGGTATCGGTGGTGGCGAAGCCATTCCGCGTATCTCGCTGAAGGGTGCCCGCTTCCGTATCAAGGACGGTGACGCTGAGACCGTGCTGCCGAATACCCACCTCGACGTAGTAATCGTCGGTGCCAATCCCCGCCTGTCCAAGACGTGGTATGCCAAGACGTGGACGCCGGATGCAGAACCGGCTGCGCCTGACTGCTTCTCGCTTGATGGTGTGCGCCCCAACCCGGACAGCACCAACATCCAGAATGATCTTTGTGCGACATGCCCGCACAATGCATGGGGCTCCAAGGTCACACCCATGGGCCAGAAGATCAAGGCTTGCGCCGACCAGAAGCGCCTTGCCGTGGTGGCTGCCGATGATCCGTCCGGTCCTATCTATCTGTTGCAGGTGACGCCCGCTGCACTGAAGGGACTGAACCAGTACCAGAAGGAACTGGTGATGCGCGGCATCGCTCCTGAGATCGTCAAGACCCGCATCTCGTTTGATACCGATGCGTCTTTCCCCAAACTGCTGTTCGGGTTCGGTGGCTTCCTTGATGAGCCCACCATGGATGCAGTCGATGCGCTGTTCGGTTCTTCCGAAGTGAAGGTTATCACTGGAGAAGAAACTGCTGCGCCTGCCCCGGCTCCGGTCGAACAGCCCAAGCCCCAGCTTGTGCGGGCAGTTCCCGCCCCGGCTCCGGTTCAGCAGGTAGAGGAAGAAGTCGAGGAAGCTCCCGCCCCGGCTACCAAGAAGCGCGGCTTTACGGCGGCTGCTCCCGCCGCTGAAGCGGCTCCCGCCCCGGCTCCAGTCGCTGCGCCCAAGCCGAAGGCTGCTCCCAAGGTGGCTGCTCCCGCCAGCAACATCGCTGACGAGATCGCTGCACTGATCGGTGAAACCAATGCTGACGACGAGTAATGCACCGAAGGTCGTAGACTTTGCCAAGGTTGAGGTACTGCGCAGACATATGCTGCTGTCAGTATCCGACATGGCAAAGGTGCTCGGCGTTTCACGGGTAACGTACTACTCATGGGTGCGGGGTAAACAGCCCCGTATGTCCAACATGGCCCGTGTAAAGCTGCAGTTAAAGAAGATGCTGGCTCTTCTGACAGAGCAAGGCTGGCCTACTACAGACGTTCTGGAGATGGAACAGCAAGAACGAGTACAGCGTCTTATTGAATTGCTCGGTCAGGAGCAGTAGCATCACGCGATGGGGGGAGTTCAGGCTCCCCCTTTCGTTCCTAAAAAAACCAACGGGAGACGACCGATGAACACGCCGGATTTTTTACGGCATATCCTTCCTTCCAGCGGTATGTACTGCTGCTTTACCCTGATGGGCGAGTACCCACGGCAACGGTTCTTTAACGATACCACTGGTCTTGCAGATTACCTGATGCAGATGAGCAATCAGGGGCATAACACTTACTATGCTGTGTCGTCGTTCGGTGGGAATACTCGTACACAGGACAGCGTGGTACTTACCAAGGCGCTTTACCTTGACGTGGACTGCGGCACTGACAAGCCATACCTCGACTGGAAGCAAGGGCTCAAGGCGCTCAGTAAGTTTCTCGCAGACACACAGTTGCCCAAGCCGATGATTGTCCATAGTGGCAACGGTCTGCATGTGTACTGGGTGCTAACAGAAGAACTTGCCCCCGTAGCATGGAAACCATTGGCGGCTGGTCTCAAGGAAGCTACACGCACTCATGGGTTCAAGGTCGATCCGACCGTAGTTACAGATAGCGCCCGCGTACTTAGGGCACCGGGTACGGTGAACCACAAAGGTGGCAACGAAGTAAAGGTGCTGCTCAGCGCAGATGAAGTTACTCCTGCTGATATGTCGGCACTGCTTCAGAAATATGTTCCTGCAGTAGTTACAGTTGCACCCAAGAAGACCACACTGATCGACAACCTCGCAGTCAAGCAGGAGTATCCCCCAGCGAATGCCGCGACACTGGTTGCGAAGTGCCAGCAGATTGCATGGGGCGTAGGTAATCAGGCCGATGTGACGGAACCCTTCTGGTACGCACTCATTGGGATCGCAGCATTCTGCGATAAGCCAGAAGAAGTAGCAGTTGAATGGAGCAAGGGACATCCCGGCTACGATGAGGCGGCGACACTTAAGAAACTTAATCACTGGCGGCAGTCCACCACAGGTCCAACGACATGCAATAAGTTTGAGAGCGAGAGACCGGACGGCTGCAAGAAGTGCAGGTTCCACGGCAAGATTGGTAGCCCTTCCCGGTTAGGATTGCAGTACGAGGAAGTGCAGGTTGCTGAAGATGCACCAGATCAGGAAGCGTTTATCGCGCCGATACCCAAGCCCTACAAACGCACAGCAGACGGGATCAAGTACACGGTCGATGGGACTGACATCGACGTTTGCAAGTTTGACATCTACCCTGTTGGTTATGGATATGACGAGACCCTTGGTTATGAGACGGTTCGCTATCACTGGAAGCGCCCGCATGTGGGCTGGACAGAACTTGCATTCCGCCAAGCATTTCTTGCGGAGGGTAGCCGCGAATTTTCCACAGCGATAGGCGATAAGGGCATCGTACTTATCAATAAAAATCAGACAGGGGCATTCCAGCAGATGCTGCGTTCATACATGGATAGCCTACGACAGATACGTTCTGTCACGAACCTCTATTCCACCATGGGGTGGAAGGAGGATAACACCTCATTCGTACTAGGTGACAAGGTACTCAAAGCAGACAGTCATGGGGTCGTTCATACTGAACACATCACGATGGCATCTCAGTCACAGCGTGTGACCGAAGACCTATATAGTACGAAAGGCACGGTGGATGAGTGGGCACAGTTCACATCTCTGCTCCAAAAAGCCAACATGCCTGTCCATATGTTTGTACTCGGTGTCGGTTTCTCCGCGCCGCTCTATCAGTTCACTGGGCTCAAGGGTTTGGTCATCAATCTCTGCGGTCCGACAGGTGCTGGTAAAACACTGGCGCAGGTGATGCAGCAGTCGATCTATGGTGATCCAGCCAAGCTACACTTCTCTGCCAAGTTCACACAGAATGCAGTGTTCTCCCGGTTCGGTCTGTATAATAACTTGCCAGTGACGATTGACGAAGCCACCATGATGCCGGACAAAGAGGTCGGTGACTTCTGTTACTGGGTATCCCAAGGGCGCGATAAGGCCCGCCTTACAAAAACATCTGAGGAGAAGGAAGCCCGGACGTGGGCTACGCCCTGCACCACCAGCGCCAATCGGTCACTGGCATCGAAACTGTTTTCGTCCGGCATGGATACTGACGCGCAGATGGCGCGTATCCTTGAGATCAATATGCATCCCCACCCGCTGTTTACCCGTTCGACAGATGCAGGACGCATGATCTACAACTTCGCCATGGAGCATCACGGTACTGTTGGCGAAGTCTTCCTTAAACATCTTGTGTCTATTGGTGAGACTGGTCTGCGGGCTATGATCGCTGAGCACATTATTGAGTTTAAGAAGAAGTACAACGCTGACTTTTCTGGACAGGAACGCTTCTGGGAAAACGCCATCATCCTCGCTGACTTCGCCAACAAGCTGGCGGCTGAGCTTGGACTGATCCAGTACGATTATAGCCTTGGTACAGTCTATGTTCTGAACCAGCTGGGTGCTATTCGCTCGTCTATGACGACAGTGAAGATGGATTGCTTCGACGTGTTGTCCGCCTACATGAACGACAATGCTGCCGCTGCGCTGACGATTATGCATACCACGGGGCAGAAGCCCGCTTACGACTACACTCGGCTACCGCGCAGCGGCATCCGTATCAGAGTTGACGTGTATCGCAATACATCTGGCGGTAACTTTACTCACGGCACCATCATGGTAGACAAGATACACTTTAAGCAGTGGGTCACGGCGAACCGTGGTGACTACAACCAAATCCTCAAGGACTTTGAGAAGGAAAATGTAGACGCTACGCCGAAGTCAGGCAAGTACAGCATGGGTAAAGATACGCCTGTGAAGATCGGCCAGACCTACGTATTCGGTGTGTCGCTCAGCCATGACCGCCTACAGGGCATCCTCAACGATGCCGATGATAACGTGGACAACATGGCATTCGGCCAGCTTCAGGTAGTCGTCTAGCTATTCGATCATCTGGTCCATGAGGCGGGATGCCTCTACACGTCCCGCCTTACTTGTGGACTTGAGCGTACGTTCCACTGCGCTGCGCTTTGCTTCCTTCAAAGCCCGCTGAGAGTTCTTCAAGAAATTGGAAACCTCAAGCTGTGTACCCTTGGCAGCGCGGTTCCACTCGATCACGGACTGTTCGATCTGGCGGGCGTATGCCCGGTCGCCAGTAAGCATAGCCTGTACCCAAGCGGTGCGATAGCCAGCCACAATTTCTTTCTGGTAGTTGCTCACTCGTTTGGCAATACGGATGGCGTCATACTGCTCGGCTGCTGCCTTGGGATAGAAGCCCATGATACGGGCAGCAAGTGTACCGATGGTCATGTCAGGCGACACCACGTAGCCACGGCGATCTACAATCGCACCGTTTGCCATATAGGCGTAAGTATCACCAAACATGCGGCCCAGTGTAATGGGCGAGGCCCGCAGCGCATCCACAAACGTCTGACCTTCAGAGAACGGAGCCGCTGCCATATCGCGGGTGAAAGTCGCCGCGCCCAGAGCCATGGCTGGCATGGGACCAAGGATGTCCTTCACTTCCTCACCAATGGTGGAACCCGCCAGCAGCAGACCAGAGCCGGGGATAAAGTCACCTTGGCTGAACCGCGAAGCCACGTCAGCCGGAATACCAAGGGCAGTGTTCACTGCACCTTTGAGAACATAAGGCGACACGCCCGGTGCGATACCCTCCAGTATCTTTACGAACTCGGCACGAACGCTGCCCATCTGCAACCCAAGTGCCTGCGCAATGGTGTCAACCAAGTCTTCGATATCTTCTGCGAAGGGGAAACCCGTCACGCCAGCGAACAGCCAGAGGGTACCCAGCATGATGATCTGGCCCTTCTTGTCGAGGCGGCGCATAAGCTGGATGGTCGTGGTCGGGTATACCTTATACATGTAGAGGAACGACTGGATGCCATCGCGCCAGACCGGCGGACGGTTCAGCACGGAGTATTCACCAAGGGTCAGGTCGAGCGACTGGATAGCGAAGTCACGGGCAGCAGTGACATCACCGCCGTTACGTTTCATCGCCAGACGGAAGGCCGCGAGACCGGCAGCACGGCGAGACGCCTGCTCCGTACGGTTGAAGGGCAGCATGAACGCATCGACGCCGCGCAGCATCCAGCGGTTGGTAATCCCAGTACGAGCAGTGCCAAGCAGGGCGTTTGACTGAGCAGGAATAAGTTTACCTTCGCGGATTTCCAGTGCGAGGAAAGCGGCTTCCTCTTGGGTCAGGTTGGACTTGGCGAGTGCTGCCGGGTCATTCAGCAGGCCCTCGTAATACTCGGCAGTGTTGTACTTGTTGCCTACGATACCAGTCAGACCCACTTGGTTCAGCGCCACCTGATAGGCAGCCATCACCTGACCGACACTGAAGCCGCCGCCGAAACCATTGCGGGAGTTGTAGCTCGCCATGTACGGCAGCCAGTTGGTGTAAGGCGATATCATATTCATCACGCCCTGCGCGATGGAACCGCCAAGCTGGAAGATACTGGTCGCTGCACGCAGGCTGGACGCGACACGGCCCACACCGAAATTGCTCTCGGTGACGAAGCGGCTGTTGTCGAGGAAGTCCAGCGTGCTCTGGGCTGAGTTGTAGAACCGGTTGTAGTTGTACTCCTGCAGCTTGCCATCGGCCTTGAGCTTGTCGTAGCCAGCCTTAGAACCATCCCAGCCCTTTGCACCGGGATATGTTTCAGCGAACATGAACAGCTTGTGGTCAAGCTGGTGGCGGTAGTGCTGCTTTTCCTCGGGATTGGTCGCAGCATTCCAGCGATTGTAAGTGGAGAACACCCCAGCAAGATCGCCAGTCCACAAGCTCAGGCTCTCGCTGTTGCTACGGTCCATGAGGTCACGCATACGCGGACGAGTAATGGTCTTGGCAATCGTGGCAGCGCGCATCTGGATGTGTCGCGCCATGGCGAACACGCCACTGTCCTTGTCGTAACCCGGAGTATTGCTGAACTCCATGCGCTTACGAAGCTGATCGCCAGCCTCGGTAAGAGTGCGGATAACGAGAGACATCTTGGCTGGCGTCAGGTTGATCTTGAACAACCGCAGGCCATGCATGAACTCATCGAGGTTCAGCGCCGGGTCAGCCGACACCTGCGAAAGCGCCTCACCGAACTCGGCGCGCACTGTCACAGTCTGCTGGGCGTAACTACCATCATCCTGCTGGACCATAACGTCCATGGTCTGACCATCAAGCTCGGCATTGAGAACATCAGCAGCGTTGCTTGCCATGCTGGCATTGTCGAACTGGCTGTAGTTCAGCAGTGCGCGGTGGTTCTCATGCAGGCGTACCGGATTGCCGTTCTCATCGTAAGCCTGCAGCCGCATCTCGAAAGCCTTGTCGCGGATCACCGGGACATAGCCACCAGCCATCGTGCGTTTGGCACGCTCTTCTTCGACACCAAGACTTACGTCATCAAGGATGATGCGCTTGATCTCGTTCTGGAACAGGAAGGTCAGTTCACCATCAGGCACCTTCCGCTTGTCGCGGAAGTCCCCAAGGCTAGCCATAAAGTCATCAGCATCTTTCTGGTTCTCAAAGAAGGCGCGGACATCCGGGTCGTTCTTGG
>Ga0208644_1004635_pt1 | contig 10316 bp, 11 predicted proteins | sample VirMetDEL_Nov_18_FD_184517 | JGI IMG/M metagenome (GOLD analysis project Ga0208644, IMG submission 184517) | Aqueous microbial communities from the Delaware River and Bay under freshwater to marine salinity gradient to study organic matter... | ecosystem: Environmental > Aquatic > Marine >... | reverse complement strand
GGTATCTGAGAACGAACCCTACCTGCACCATTCGTCCACATTAGTAATACCTAATAATACTAGGAGTCCCATCTGGTGAAGTGGGGGGTGCCCCCGGGGTGGTGTGCTGGTATGCCGAAAATAAATGGTGGGTGGGTAGAAATTCGAGCTAAACATCGTTTGAATAAGAAACGAAATTATATATGTGGGTAGGTTCGGGGGTAGATTAATTCAATGGACATAAGTTATTGATTTATAAATATAAATGGCGGAGGGACAGTCCCCTGTCTTTTGTCTCTCTGGGCTTCGGAGATGCGGTTGGTGACGCCTTTATATAATTAATAATCTAATATTACAGTATATAATCCAGTTTTTTCTTAAATTGCGTCCCCAGGAGCCCCAAGCTGTGTCCTTAGATGTTACAATTTTTGGCGGGTAGGTTCGGGGGTAGAAGAAATGCCAAAGGTAGCAAAAGTGCTTACAGATCTTGCGGTTCGAAGGTTGAGCAAGCGAGGACTTCACGCTGTTGGAGGCGTTAAAGGGTTGAGGTTGCAGATCACTTCAACCGGTGCGAGAAGCTGGATTCTACGCGTAACCGTCGCAAGGAAGGTGCGGGAGATTGGCTTGGGTTCTTATCCATCAGTCTCATTAAAAGCCGCTCGCGAGCATGCATCGCTATTACATGAAAGTATTCTGCGTGGTGAAGACCCAGTTGCAATGAAGCAAAGCTCTGCCGCTAAGCTGGCTAAAGAGCGGGCTGCAATGCGTACCTTCGATGATGTGGCAACTTTGTACATCGCTAGTGCTGAAGCTGGTTGGGCAAACAAGAAGTCTAGACAGCAATGGGAAAACACCATAGCGACCTATGTGTCGCCTGTGATCGGTCGTATGTTTGTGTCTGACATTGAAAGTAGCCATGTTGTTCGTACATTAACCCCAATATGGACTATTAAAACCGAAACTGCCTCGAGGTTACGAGCGCGCATAGAGCGCATTCTTGCGTTTGCTACAACACAGGGCTTTCGGTCAGGCGATAATCCCGCCCGGTACAGGGGGCATCTTGATAATGTTTTACCGTCGCCAGAAAAGTTGAAGAATGTTCAGCATCACCCTGCTCTCGACTATGAAGACGTGGGGCGATTTATGACTGCAGTCAGGCGCTTAGATAGTATTGCGGCTAAAGCGCTAGTGTTTCTTGTCTTAACTGCCACGAGATCGGGCGAAGTACGGGGCGCTAGGTGGTCCGAAATGGATCTAAAAAACAAGCTTTGGACAATACCCGGAGCTAGAATGAAGGCGGGGAAGCAACACGTTATTCCCTTGAGCGATGCCGCTCTGAAAAATCTGCAATCTCTGCCGCGTTTCGAGGGCGTTGACCTTGTGTTCCCCGGCTTTCGGCAAGGGATATTGTCTGATGCAACGATCGGTAAAGTCATCAAAACGCTTCATCTAACTGACTGTAACTCTGGAAGCGGTACGGGGTTTATTGATAAGGATTCAGCTGGTCGTGTAATCACTTGTCATGGGTTTCGTAGTACGTTTAGGGACTGGGCTGCGGAGCAAACGGCATTCCCTCGTGAGGTCATTGAGCACTGTTTAGCGCACCAGTTGAAAGATAAAGCTGAGGCCGCATATCAGCGTAAGACTTCGATCCCTAAACGCGAAAAACTGATGCAGTTTTGGGCAGATTACTGCGCAAAAGGAGGCAAGGCTGGTAGTGTTGGAGTCGCAGAAAGTGTGAAGCTTGGCATAAAATGACCAGCTATTCACAGAGTTTATATATAGCCATAAGCTTAATAAAAGATATAAAAATCAAGTAGTTGAAAGTGTTTTTTGGTGTAAACACGTTAACAGGATGTCAATCAAAAATGAGCTTGACCCAGGGATATTTCAAGTAATACAACTCGGATTCCGAATGTTTAGGAATCCAATATGTCCACTCAAAATTTGACTGAAGCCTTTGATGACCGCTGGCTCCGATTAGCTGACATCGTCGGCGATACCAAGGCAGAACCGCCGATAGAAGCACTCATACCTGTTTCAAGATCGACAATTTATCGATTAATCGCCGCAGGTAAATTTCCAGCGCCAGTGAAGCCGCTTCCCACGATATCGCTGTGGTCGCGTGATGAAGTAATGCTCGCATCAAGGGAGTGGGGGCGGACTGGGAATGCTTGACTCCAGATATACCATTTCTGAAGAAGCTATTTCCCTCAAAATACTGCCTAAACCGATCCGGGATGCAGAGCGTTTTGTTCGTTGGAAAATTTTTAGTAATAGGAATGGTGCTCCAAGAAAGACGCCTGTAAGTGCGCATGGGCGGCCTGTCGGCTACAACGATTCTGCTGCGTTAGTTGATCTTGGCGAAGCCAGCAGGCTCATTCGTGCTGATTCTGATGCAAACCTTGGCATAACGCTTCTTGACGGGCTACCGCTTCAAATTAATGGTCAGGAAGGCTGGTTGTGGGTTCTTGACTTCGACGGGTTCGTTGAGGTCGGCACTGGGAACGCGGATGGTGGTGTTGCTGAATTCTTAAAACGGTTTCCGGCTTATGCCGAGTATTCTCCCAGCGGAACTGGTCTCAAATATTATTTCGTTGGCATGAAGTCACCTCGGAAAAAATCGAAAGTGAAATTTAGCCCTTCGGCTTTCTTCGAAAAGCATCCTAAGATCGAAAAATACGAGCGGCGCGAGATTGAGGTATTCAGCCAAAGCACATTCATTGCGTTAACGGGCCAACCGCTGCCCCAATCGGTTTCCGATCTTCCCGTGCTGTCGTCAGCTCGTTGTGATGAGTTGGATCAATATCTTGTTGACTGGGCTGCAAAAAGTTGGAAGGGGGATCCGGCGGAAGTAAAGCTCGTGCCTGATATGTTTGACGTATTCAGAGACCATAAACTTGAGGTCGCGTCATTAGAGGTGGTTCTTGGTTTCATCGATCACGTCGAAGAAGAAAGTTGGTCTGACGTGTCTAATGCGTTGGCTCGTGGCTATGGCGAAGTTGGAAGGTCGCACTTTCAAAAGTTTAGTAGAGGTGAATTCCACCAAAATGAATATCCAGCGTATGACGAGAGCGAATGCGATCGTAGATTCAGCCGATCACTGAAGGAGCTAATTAAGCGACCAGATGGTGTAAACATTGGTTGGTTAGTGCAAAAAGCAAAGGCTCATGCTGACTGGCAAGAAGTTGATCTGTGCTATGAACCTTCTAAGCTGATAAAGGCTGAACCGATAAGCCAAGAAAAGTGGGCAGGTGTGGTAGCCAATTGGCCGGGTGGATTTAATGATCAGGCGCCAGCATCGGGTCAACGAAATCAGGTCGAGGGTGGTTATCAGTTCCTAGCACCTCAGGACTTATTGAAACTTCCTCCGCCCAAGTGGTTAATCAAGAATCTAGTTCCGGCTAGTGGAATTGCCACACTCTATGGGCCTTCTAAGTCGGGTAAGACATTTCTTGTTCTTGATTTATTGGCATCGATTGCGCTTGGGAGACCATTCTTTGGTCGTAGGGTTGCTACATCATCGGTCACCTACGTATGCCTTGAAGGTGGCGCTGGGTTGGCGAACCGAATTCGGGCCTATGAGACATATCATGGTGTTAAGTTACCCAGCGATACTTTCAAAGTGGTGTTGGATGAGGTCAGCTTATTCAAATCAGATATCACCCAATTTGCTCATGCGGTCAATGAAATCGGTCAGGACGGCGGAATTATAGTGATTGACACCTTAGCCCAAGCGTCTAAGGGCGCCGACGAGAACTCCTCGGTGGATATGGGATTAATTATTGGTTCCGCGCAAAAGTTACAAAAGATTACTGGCGGTCTGGTACTTCTCATCCATCACGTTGGTAAGGACGCCTCACGCGGGCAACGGGGGCATTCAAGCCTAGAAGGCGCGATCGACGCTGCGATAGAGGTTCGTAGTCCGAACACTGGACGAGTATGGATAGCCGATAAAGTTAAAGATGGCGTTCGAGGCATGACAGAAGGCTTCAGACTGGAAGTCATTGAACTTGGGTTTGACGACGATGGCGACGTTGTAACCTCCTGTGTCGCCTTAGATGACACCGATAGGGCCCCTGTGTTGCCGCCTGTTCAAGGTAAACACCAACAAAGGGTCTATCAGGTGCTTCAGTCGAAGTACGCAAAGGGGGCAGTTGTCAGTTGGTCTGTTCTTTTAGATTTAGCGTTGTCAGTTGTTACTGATGTTGATCGCCCCAGCACCCGAGCGGCCGAGGCGTTAAAGGGACTAGAGCGCAAGGGTTATCTTCAGGAGCAGGGGGGTGATTATCAAATAATGTAACCGGAAATTTGGTAACCGTTTATTCCCCCTTATATAGGGGGAATTACAAAAACGGTAATGGGTTGTTATGTAGAAAATGTAAAAACGGTCGAAAACGGAAAAACGGTTAGTACGACCATTAAAAAAGGAGAAAGTCTAATGCCAAGTACAAAACGCTACAGGTACAAAATTCGAGAGTATGGTTCTGGTTGGTTGCCTGATTCGATAAGTGAGGACCTGAATTCTTATGCCGCAAAGGATTGGGAAGTTCAGCAAGCCCTTATGGTACCTACCAATATGGAGGTATCTCGGCTAACTGACCCAATGCCGGGTCTTAACGATGGAGATAGGATAGCATTAGAATCCATGATGCGATTCATTCTGCGTAAAGTCTGGTGATGGTCAACGAATTGCATGAAATGCCACCGTGTAACCAGATTCGGCAAACCATTCAATCAGACGCTACAGGACTACGACAAAATGCAGTCCCAATAGAAGGTGATGCACTCATGGGGTGCTGTGAAAAAGAAGCCTACATCCTCACATTAGGTGGACGGATTCGGTGCCCACGATGCCAAGCCAAATCTAAACGTTCACAACAACAATGCCGATCCCCTGCGATACGAGGTAAGCGCGTCTGCAAGGTTCATGGTGGCCGGTCAACCGGGCCGCGTACCCAACAAGGCCGAAACCTGTGCGGTGCTGCACGAACAATTCACGGCAGAGAGACGCGCCAAAAGCGCGCTAGACGCCAACAGGCACTAGCTGAATTGAAGCTACTCGAGCGAATGGGCAAGGGCGTTGGTGTGTTTTAGGTGCGATCCTAATGTGTTGGGTCCGTTTAAAAAACGAATGGCTTTTGACTTAGCTTTTCTACTTGATTAATCTGAAGACCGATTCCCTTCCGTCGGTTTTTTGATATGAAATATTTCATTGTGGTCTGCACACTCATGTTAGTTGCTCTTTCAGACGGTGCCTATGCCGATGAAGAGTCGATCTCATTGTCTGCGGTATCAGTGATTTCAGACGGCGGTCAGGGGTCGGGAGTGGTAATTGGTGAGTTGGGCCTGGTAGTTACCAATTTGCATGTTATTCAAGATGCTAAGAAAGTGGCTGTGGTTCTTCAAAATGGGGATGTATACCAAGGGGTTAAATTGGTTTCGCAAGATCGGATCAGGGATATTGCAATTCTTAAATTTGACGCATTTGATCTGAGCGCAGCTTCAATGGGTAATTCTAATAACGTAGAAGTTGGAGATCGCGTGCGAGCAATAGGTTCCCCTACAGGGCTGACAGGAACGGTTAGTGAGGGAATAGTTAGCGCGATCCGAAGTAGAGATGGTACACAATTGATTCAAATTGATGCCGCTGTCTCTCCCGGTAGTAGTGGGGGAGGAGTATTTGATTCACAGAACAAACTTGTGGGAATAACCGTTGGCTCAAAAACAGATGCTCAGAATATCAACTTTGCTATTCCAATAAATTATGTCCGTGCTCTCAATTTTAGTTCTGAAGCGATAGAAGTTTTCGAAAGCTGGTCATCCACAAATCAGGTTATGAGCTTCTTAAATGTAGGTGATATAAGTTCGGGAGTTAGTAATACGCTTGGGTCGTTCGATGAAGCAATATCCGTGATCGAAGAAGTCTTGGAGGTTGAACCAGACGCGAGAGAAGGCTATACAATTTTTCGGCGGGAAGGTGGAGGTAATATTACAGCCAGAGTTACTGAGAACGGCCTGTTTATAGCGCAAATCGCTTGGGATATGTCGACCAGAAAAATGTCGGGCACTCTTTTCCAGCGTCTTTTGGAATTGAATTATTCTGCCACCATGGCGAAGGTCGGATTATATGACGACGGTGACTTATGGATTGGGTATGAAAATTTCTTAGAGTTTCTTCAGCCTGAAGAATTACGGATTGGAATCGCTTTTTTGGTGGATCTTGATGAGAAGGTTTTGGAGAGCTCGCTTGCAAATTCAACCAAGTCATCAGTGAATAAAACTCGAAAGAATTTTGAAAAATATCGTCGGAAGAGAGGCGAGAGGGAGTATAAGATTTTTTCAGGCAAGGGTAGCTTGCGTTTGTCGAAGGACTGGATATTGCAAAACGAGGAAAATAGTGACGGCGCAAAAATAACGACATACAACAGAGGCGGTACCTACCTCCGAATAATTGATGAGCCTACATTGACGAGTATGTCTATGGACGGCACGCCGGATTTAATAGAAGGCATTATCAGAGCAGCGGAAGACGATGACACTAAGGCCATCAAAATGGCCGATGGCATTAGGAAAATCGATGGGCTCGATGTTTACTGGGCTGCTTATCGAGCAAAGGGAAAACTAGATGTTATTTTCGAATATAACGTTTACCCATCTAAATTTGGCTTTTTGCAGACTATCGCATGGGGTTTGAATTTAGACGCAGCGAGCACAGAGGCTATTGGGGATGAGATTATCCAAACTTTGAAGGTAAAATAATTAATCCCTTAGGTCAGTTGCCAGAGAGGCTAAATATGAAGTTAAAAATTATGGAATTGAGATTGATCAGTCTTGTTCTGCTTTTATTAGCACCGAGCCTAAGTTACAGCGCATGTAAGTGGGTTTGGGTGGATGACGACTACGATATGACGACGCCTGCAGTAAGAAAGCAAGTGTGTGACTCGACCATGGACTTACCTGCATTAAAGGATCCTTCCCTAAGGCCATTGCAGAAGCCGCAGATAAAACCGATGGAATCTCTTGACCTGCCTCCTTTAGGCACGAGTAGCTGTAGAACACAGAGTGTGTTCGAAAATGGGAGATGGGTAAATAAACGAATCTGCAACTAGGTAAAGTAAATCTGAATCAATTTGGGTTTCAACCATCAGCTTTTTGCACAAACAACCGTGAACCCTGCGGAGTGTAAGCCAACAGCAGAATCGCTCCACTCAGCATCATCTCAATCCCATCAATGGCATACAGAGATGGTGACAAGATCTGATAACCAATCCTACCTGCACCATTCGTCCACATTAGTAATACCTAATAATACTAGGAGTCCCATCTGGTGAAGTGGGGGGTGCCCCCGGGGTGGTGTGCTGGTATGCCGAAAGAGGGCGAAAGGGCCTCATTTTTTGGATTAAGTAGTATCCTATCAATGCCAAATTACATAAAGGATTGTTATGCGAATTTTTAGTCTTTTGATTGCGGTATTGTGTGTCTCGGCCTGCTCAGCAGATTTTAGATACAGCCAATACGCTTGTTTGAAAAACACCGACTCGAAGTCATCATGGTTTGATCAGTATGCGGTCGTAGAGGGCTTTGGGACAGTTAACGAAAGTCGAATCTCAGATGGCTATGTTCTGTCTTTTCCCTACTACGAAGCGGATAGCATTATTTTTGAAAAGAATTATGTTGAGTCGAGTACGCTGCAAGTTGAGCCGGGTGAATGTGGCCGAGAAAATTGATACGGATTTTAGATGTACGATCTTATAGGTGATATACACGGCCATGCCAGCGCTTTGGTAGAACTGCTTGAGTACTTGGGTTATAAGCATTCCGACTCTGGGTACTGTCATCCTTCTAGGAAAGTCATCTTCCTTGGTGATTTTATTGATCGTGGAGAACACTTAGCTGAGCATAAGAAATTACTATCGATCGTTATGCCAATGGTGCGAAACGGTCATGCCCTCGCTGTGATGGGTAACCATGAATTCAATGCCCTGGCTTACCATACAGAAGTTAACGGACTCTTCTTGAGGGCGCACACGGAGAAGAATAGAAAACAGCACAAAGCGTTTTTGAACGAATTTGATGAAGACTCCGAAGCAAAAAATGAAGTGCTCGATTTCTTTTACGAATTGCCGATATGGTTGGAGTTGGATGGCTTGCGAGTAGTGCATGCTTGTTGGGACTATGGTGCTGTCGAGTTTCTTGCCAAGCATCGCGAAGGGTCGAGGATGACCCCTGATCTATTAGCACGCGCATCGACAGAGGGCACCCCAGAGTTCAAAGCCGTCGAGACTTTGCTCAAAGGACACGAGATTCCGCTGCCTGAGGGTGTGAGTTTCGCTGATAAAGATGGGAACGTACGAGAATGGATTCGTGTTCAATGGTGGCAGAGCGAGGCAACCGCACTGGGTGATATCGCTTTACCTTTCGGAATTGAGCTCGGTGATGCTGCAAACTTACCCGTGCCGCAAGGTGTTCCCAAGTATGACTCGTCGGACAAACCTTGCTTTATTGGACACTATTGGTTGAGTGGTGATCCAGAACCCCTTGCGGCAAATGTTGCTTGTCTAGATTATTCGATTGCAAAGAATGGAAAGCTCGTTGCATACAGATGGTCAGGTGAGTCGCGATTAACTAGAAGCAACTTCGCATTTAGAACGGCATGAAGTCATTCGAACGGGTAATTGCAGACAGGTAAGGTGGAATACAAATGTCGATAATAGATTCGATGTATAAAATTGGTAAAAAAATTGAGAGCACAAAAAATTGGCCGAAGAGCCCTACCTATTGGAAAATTATCTTCACGATCTTTGTGTTAAAGATTCTTGTCTATTGGATGATGCATCTCGGTTGGCTGACTTGAACTTCACCGCATCTTAGGCGGCACATCGTACTTATCCCAATCTTGCTCATCATCTGTCTTCGCCAGCTTCTGCTTTAACTGACGTTCTTCACGAGTAATACCGAATGCTTTGAGGTGCTCCTCGTCGATGATGAATTGCAGCTCTTCGGTCGTAACGTTACCTAGTAATTGTCCCGCTTCAAGAAATCCTGTGATCTCATGCCATAGCTGCTCACGAGCAGGGGGTTTAGCTTCGCCAAAGGCATACAACTTGGCCATCTTGGCTCTGACGGCTTCTAGGTAGCGTTCTCTGAGCTTCTCAGGGCTAATGGGTGGGCGTGGTGGCATGTTGGCGGTGGCTGTTTAGGTTGGTTGATTGTAGATAAGGTAGAGCTTTGCCGAAAGTGGATGGTGGCTAGGTCATCAGGGTTTCTTATTTAGTATTGCTGCTTTGCTGGGATGACCCCTCTCACACCACCTCTAGGGTTTTCAACATCGCCTACTCTTCGAGGTATGAGGTGGACGTGAGCATGAAGAACAGTTTGGCCGGCTGCAGTTCCTGCATTGGCACCCATGTTGAAGCCAGTAATTGTTGCATCATCGCGCTGGAGCTTTTCCCGGGCTTCTGCAATAAGTGCTTCTATGGCATTTCGTTCCGGCTTAAATAAATCGAAGTAGTCGCTTACGTGACGCTTGGGTATGAAAAGACTGTGCCCTTCGGTTACCGGATAGCCGTCATAGAACCAGATGGCAAGTTCGTTCTCTGAAACTATTCGCTCATCTGGTAGCTCGCAAAAAGGGCATCCTGCTTCGCGGTTGTTATAAGCGTCTAGCATGCCTCTGAAATCGGTATCGTCCGTGTCCCTTTTTGAGGCGTTGCAGGAATAGCAGAGTATTTGAAAGTTAGAAGGGTCATCAGACCCACCCTTGTTTCTGGGAATTATATGATCAACTTCTAATGCCTTTTGGTCAGCTGGTGTGCCGCATAGCTCGCACCGGTACTTCGCCTGTTTCAGCAGGTTATAGCGGAGCGATCCCGATATGTAGCCTGCTGATTTTGATCGGTGCGCCCAGATACGCCCGCCGCGGGACTCGATGTAACCGTCGATCCTGTTTTGACAAAGAGAAATCAGTTCTTGCACCTGCTGTTCTGTGAGCTCCGCGTAGTCAGTTAGCGAGTAGGTGTGACCTTCTTTGTTCGTAAGACCCCGGTTCTTGGTCAACACTCGACCCACCATGTTTTTGGTAATGCTTTCGTAGTATTCGATTTGTGATCGATCGTGAAGTAAAAGCGATTTGGCTATCTGTTCAATTGAGGCGGTACCTTTGTGCGAAAGAAGCTCCAGCAACATTACCGGTTGGTAGACGTGCGACATTCGCATTTCTGTGGTTAGGAACGTTCTTAATTGTTCGAAGCGAGTCATTCGGCAACTGTAAGTGATTTCGTCACAAGAGTATGCCATCGGTGTGGCATCACGAAAACTAACGGAACTGGTATCTG
>Ga0208644_1004633_pt1 | contig 10317 bp, 20 predicted proteins | sample VirMetDEL_Nov_18_FD_184517 | JGI IMG/M metagenome (GOLD analysis project Ga0208644, IMG submission 184517) | Aqueous microbial communities from the Delaware River and Bay under freshwater to marine salinity gradient to study organic matter... | ecosystem: Environmental > Aquatic > Marine >... | reverse complement strand
GCGGCGGCTTGGGTAACTTGCTGAAAGCCTCGGAAGAGTTCCAGCAGACACGCGATTGGGTACGCTATCCTACAAACTCAGAGACGCCAACGGTAAACGATGACAGCAGACCGGACCCAAACGGCGGCACAACTGCGGACCAGGTAGATTATACCGCTAACAATTCCGCACGGCTACAGCAGACGGTTACTTTAAGCGCTTCTACTGAATATACTTTCAGCGTACACGCAAGGGCGGTTAGTGGCTCAGTAGACTTTAAAATGCGTAACATAACGCTTAAAGCTGCGGTACAAAAGACGGCCACGACTACCGGACCGCTTACCAACGGCTTTACTCGTTTTACGTACACCTTCACAACGGGCGCGGCCGGGTCTTATGAGTTAGCCCTACAAAATGCATCAGGTAATACAGCACGGAGCGTTATTTTCTGGGGCGCTATGCTTAACCAGGGCGGCACGGCTGCAGAATATGAGTACGCCGCACCTACTACGGGAGGCTCTGCACCTGCTCCGGCTTACGCTGGCTTTGGCGATGCTTTTGGAGGGGTTACGGCTTACTACTCATTGCGCCAATTCACAGAGGCCGAAACGCTCAACGCCATACGGGTGAGAAGGTCAAGCGATGACACCGAGCAAGATATTGGCTTCGACTCAAATGGAGATTTGGATAGTACGGCTCTGCTTGCTTTTGTGAATGAAGATATAACCCAATACAACTACTCAACTGCTACCCAAATGGTCGCTGACTTTGCAAGTGTCGGGGGGGCAGAAAGTGTTGATTCCGTTGGTGGCGAAGAGGCTCTAAAATTCACAATCAACGCATCAAGCGGAACGCATTTCCCCTATCGCTTCAATGTTTTCGGGGGCAGTGGTGAATGTTCAATTTCTTTTGACTATTACTTGCCCTCCACGAATACCGATATTGATGGCATTCAAATGAGTGATGCGAGCAATGACATCGGAGCAACGCAAACAACTCAAGACGCTTGGACGAGCGTTACTGTGAGCGGAACATTGGGAGGAACTGCTATCTATATCTTCAGCAAAAAAGGAGGGACTAAATCATTCACGGGCAATGGCACGGATGTTTTTTACATTAAAAATTTAGTCGTAACCCAAACCACCGCAGACGGAGCGGTCACAACTTGGTACGACCAAAGCGGCAACGGCAACGATGCGACCAACGCGACCGAATCCGAGCAGCCTCTTGTTGTGAGTGGGGGGACATTGGTAGAAGAGAACAGCAAGGCGGCAATATTAGGAGCTTCGAAAAAACTAAATGTTGCAGCAGCAGCCATTCAAGACACCTTTGACATTTTTGCAATTTGCAATATTGACGATGAGTGCTATATCGCTGATATGCGTCAAGGAGATGTTGACGGCACGATGATACTTGGAAGGCGCACAACTGGATGGCTATACAACGGCTCAACTTTTTTGGGAAGTGCCTCAAGTGTATCCACAGCCACACAAATACTCGCAAACTTTGAAATTAGCACAACATCGGCAACATATCACGAAAATGGTTTATCCGTTGAAACGATTAGCCACTCTGTAAATACAAGCGCAAATGAAGGTTTCCGCATTAACTTTTTAAGTGGTAATACTTTGCAGATTCAAGAACTAATCGTATTTAACTCCGACCAATCCACCAACCGCACGGGCATTGAATCGAACATCAACGACCACTTTGACATCTACACCTAATGGCTTGGTACATCGGAACACTTGAAGAGGTAACCGCCTACAACGCCAAAGTAAACGAGGCGAAGGCGTACAAGGGGAGCATTACAAGCAACTGGGCGAACCCACGCCAACACCCTGACGGGAGCAAGTGGGCGATAGTTGCACATAGCACGGAACCCGATGAAGAGAGCGGCCTAACATTAGTTGAAGAACTTACAGAAGACTGGACACCCATTGAGGCCCCTTGACACTATTATAATACATTGCTCGGCAACTCCAGAAGGCCGGGACGTTTCAGCCGATGACATAAGAAGCTGGCACAAAGCAAGGGGATGGAGGGATATAGGCTACCACTTCGTAGTAAACATAGACGGCTTTTTACAGATGGGCAGACCTATAGAGCAGATAGGCGCACACGCTAAAGGGTATAATAGAAAGTCTATAGGTATCTGTTATATCGGCGGTACGGATGCGGATCTAAACGCAAAAGACACGCTAAACGAGAAGCAGCGGGAAACTATCCAGGCGCTCATTATAGACCTAAAAAGGTCATATCCAACTATAACCAAGCTCATAGGCCATAACGAAGTATCGGCTAAGACTTGTCCTAACTTTGTAGTAGGGGACAAGTTCACGCTATGAAGTCTACTTCACAAATTGGCCAAGACGTTTACGTACTTAAGCAGCTGCAAAACTTACGCGGCGGCTTCTTCGTAGACATTGGCGCGGGACACCCTGAGCAGATCAATAATACCCATCTTTTAGAGAAGAGTTACGGCTGGTCCGGCATCTCTTTAGACCTGGGTTATGCGGATGAATGGGAAGAGCAAAGAGACACGCCCCTAATAGTAGGCGATGCGCGTAAAGCTCGCTTTAAAACGCTGTTTAAAAAGCATAATGTACCCAAAGTAGTAGACTATCTGTCTATGGATTTAGAGCCGCCTACGGTTACGTTAGAGGTCTTAAAGCGCATTCCGTTCGATGTGTATACATTCCGCGTCATAACTTACGAGCATGACGGATATAGGAACCTCGGTACTGTGGAGCCTTCGCGGAAGCTACTTGAAAAGCACGGGTATATTTTAGACAAGAGTGTAAATAACCAAGAAGATTGGTATATAAGAACTGACCTATGAACTGGAACTTAAACGAGATCGGTATAAACATTGGCCTGATGGTCGGCGGGTTTTTCGGTTCTCTTATTACGATAAAGAAAAAGCGTTCAATTAAAGAGCAGCTGTTAAGCATTATTACCGGCACAATGAGCGCCAACTACCTTACGCCGGTGCTTATTCAATGGTTAAGCCTTGAGGGGTCCAGCCAGTACGGAACGGCCTTTATAGTAGGGTTTGGAGGTCTTAAACTTGTAGAAGCTCTTTACGACAAGTTCTTTAACAAAGTGGGGGCATGAAGCAGTTTCTATTTAATGCCTTGCAGTTTATCGTTATTGCCTTGCTGGCCTTTGCTCTGTTTGCTTGGATTGAATTAAAGTTCTTTCTGCCCCAGGTTGAAAAAGACATCTTAGACCATTTGCCCAAAGATTCGGCCTACCATGCAGCCGATACGATCCGCTAAGGTTGAATATGCGATTCAAGGGCAATTCCTCTACATTGTGGTCCGCTATTGGGACGAGTACGGCGAGAACTGCGCTTCTGTTTATCCCGTTTCTTTTTACGCTTGTTAGCTGCTCGGCTAACTGGCACTTAAGAAAAGCCATAGCCAAGGACCCGACTATAATCCAGACTCAGGTTATTACCTTAATCGACACGGTTATAATAACGCCTCCGGAGCGCGTAGAGACCACTTTAGTAGCTCTGCCTATTGACACTATAACAATAGAGCGCGAACGCCTTAAAATTAAGATTAGACGTATTCACGACACGCTAATAGTAGACGGCGAATGTAAGAGCGATACTATCCGAATAACCGAGACTATCGAAGGCCCTCCGGTCATTAAGTACACGCCTCGTCCTAATTGGGAAAGCTGGTTAATTTATGGGGGCTTGGGGCTTTTAGCTTTCCGCGTAGTGTCCAAGTTTTTGGGCTGAGTAATTCACTAACTTTCAAACCTTTGTAAATTTGTATAACCAGACTATGGACCGAATGAATACGCGATACTACAAAGAGCCAGAAGTAAGGGCGCAAATAGACCAGGTATTAGAGAAGAACGCCCGAATGTTTGCGAACCTCGGCAATACCTCAACGCCTGACGAAGTGAAGTGGGCGAAGAACAAAGAGCGCCAAAGATTAAAGAGAGTTCAGCACTTGGACCCGGTAACCGTTGGGAGTTTGCTTGTAGAAGATTAGGGGGCTTATTACGCCCCTTTTTTATTATACGTTATGGCCAATAAAGAACAAGTCTTAAAATTCGTTAGAGAGCATTTAGGCGAGCTTAACAGACCTAAAAACCCCAAGGGCATAAAGACCCTGGCCAAAGAGTACGCGGCCATACACGGCGGGGAAGTAGAGAACATCCGGTACATGATGCGGTATTACATGGGCAGGACCGGGAGGAAGAAAGGCAAAGTATTTGAAATAAGGGACCGGAGCCGAAGCGAAACCCAGCCTAAACGCCCTTATAGGTACGCCAAGGTTTTGATATTTGACATTGAGACCTCGCCTATTATAGCCTATACCTGGGGTATATGGGGCCAGAACATACCGACCGATAACATAATAAAGGACTGGCTAATACTGACCTGGGCCGCCAAATGGTTATTCGAGGATAAGGTATACAGCGCGAAGATCACGCCAAAAGAAATAAAAGCCGATGACGATAGTCGAGTAGTTAAAGCGCTCTGGGCAATGATCGAGGAGGCGGATATAGTCATAGCTCACAACGCCGCAAAGTTTGACGTTAAGCGGATGAATACCCGTTTTCTAAAGCATCGTTTAGGCTTGCCCTCACCTTATCAGGTTATAGATACTTTAAAGCACGCTCGTAAAAAGTTTAATATAACGAGTAATAGACTGGACTACATAGCTAAAGACTTCTTAGGAATAGACGGCAAGATGGACACGCCTAAAGGTCTTTGGAAGCAATGCATAGAGGGCAGCTCTGAGGCGCTGGATATGATGGATGAATACTGCATTAAGGACGTATATGTACTTGAAGATGTATATATGCATCTTAGACCCTACATACAGCCACATCCAAACATTGGGCTATTGGAGGACAGTAGTAAACCGCAATGCCCTTGCTGCGGTTCTGAAGAGCTGACCGAGATAGGCGAGTACAGAACCTACGTTAATACGTTTATGGCCTTCAGATGTCCAGAGGGTAGTATAAGTAGGTCCAGGGTAAACAGCACACCCCGAAAGACGCGGGATAATTTGAACGTAAGTACGCCGCAGTAGTATTTAGCCCCATTGGTCAGCCATGGCCTGAGCTATTCCCGCAAAGGTTTTACTGCTTTCCTTTTGGCTTATGCTTTTAAATTGGTATTGCTGCCCTCGTTTTTTACCGCCCGTATTACTGGGCAAATATGGTTTATAGTCACTAACTATTTGAGTAGGTTCCAATAGAGGTAAATTTTTAAGCCAGAGTAAAGTTCTTTTGCTGTAAGCATGTCCGTACTCGTAAGGCTGTACGGCTTGGCTGTGTTTAGGTAAGCCAACTACTTTTAAAGGTGTAGGGTTTTCTATAGCAATATGTTTTATCGGAGCATTTAGCAGGCTCATAAAAAAAAATTTTGCTTGCAAAGCTTTACTATAACGCTCTTTACACAAATTACCTGCTGTTGGATACATCCATCTCGCGCCTGCTCTACTTATATAGGTGCAAGGTGGATGCGCTATCATCAAATCGTATTTACGACTATAAGCCTCGCCTATAGCATCGCCTTGTATATGCCACTCCGGTTTACCGCCGCTACATTGTTGAATGTCGCAGCTGTAGGCTTCGTGGCCTTTTGCTCTAAAGCGCTTGCATACTTCTTGGCTTTCCTCGCAAGCCACTAAAATTTTCATAGTTCTTTAATCTTTTGCTTATACCGCTCTATCTCTTCCTTTATCTCTGGTATACTCAGCTTTAAATTTTGCCCTCTACGGCCTCGTAATGCCTTTAACCTATCTACACCTATCCGAGCCTCTAAACCTTCGCTATACTCAGCGATAGACCCGTGTTTATGTTGATTACAATAGACACATTGTCCGTGTACGTTGTCTTCGTCAAACCTTAGCTCTGGATGACTACCGACACTATAGAAGTGGCCAGCGTCATACTTACCCGAAAAGCTACGGCCGCAACTTATACAGCCTTTAGCCTTGTCTCTTTCCCTTATGTACTTGTTAAACACTACTTGCAACTTTTTAAGCCAAGTAGAATACGTATAAAGAGCTTCCCGCATCTGCTTAGTCTCAGCCTTCCGCTTCTTCTGGTCCTGCTGCTTCTTAAATTCTAAAATGCACTTAGGGTTACCGCATACCGGCTGCAAGGTGCTATACCTGGGCCGAAACCATTCTTTGCAGATCCTACATTTTTTCTGTCTTACGGTCAAGTGTCCAGCATTTGAAGGGCTTTTCTGTATTCCTTTTCCGCTTTAAACTTTAACCAACCCGGCATAAGATTGTCATTACTGACCAGCTTATACATATGGTACAGAGATGCCTTAGCCGTCTGCTTAGTGGTCCGGACCTTGGCGCGTTCTCTCTGAGTGTACAGCGTCATTTTCTGTTCCATCTTTAGGTTAGCTTCCTTTATGTCCTCGTCCGTGCGTTTAAGGACCATACAGAAGTTATCTTCACAGAGGTAGAGAATACGCAGTATAGCCTTTTCCCTTACGTCTATAAGCCCTTCTATATTTCTTAAGGCGTGCATAACTGTAGCGTGGTCTTTACCAAACTCAGCACCCAGAGCGTGAAGCGTAGAGCTTTTAGAGTAAGTGCGCTTTAAATACCAATAGACTTGCCGGGCAATAACTAAAGGTCTGTGGCGCGTTCCCTTGTAAATGTCCTTAACCGTATAAGAAGCGCCGTATACAGAGTTCACAGCGCTCAGGACTATTTCTAAAGCTGTGTTATCCCTCATCCGGCGAAATGTAGTTCTTTCACGTTTAGCTGAAGCTGAGTCCGTATACCGTTATCGCCATTCCAAGCGTGAGCCGATGGGACACCCTTTACAAATAGCTTAGTTCCCTTAGTAAGGTGCTGAAGTATTTTGCTTTCTGGTCTTATCCAATAAGAACAGCGCACCCATATAGTAGCGGCCTTGCCTTGCTCATCTTTCTGCCAGGGGTGTCGGGTGGCTATGTTAAACTCTATTACGAGCTTATCCGAGTTCTTAGGGGTCTTTAGCTCGGCATCTGCGCCGAGGGTTCCGAGTGCATTTAGTTCAATCATTGTACTGCTTGTTATACTTGGGTTTGTGTTCTTTAATTAGTCTTATTTCAAGATCCGCGGCGTATTCGGCACTTTTAAGGCGTATATAGCTCACGTGCTGACATTCGTCAAGCATCTCAGGTATACCAACATAAGGAAGCCTATACTGTAATATCCTATTTCGTGCCTTTACCGCTTTGCCTATTCTTATGGGTTTATCGTCCCAACCCCAGAAGATATATACGCCAATGTCGTGGTTTATCTGGTCTTTAGAAGCCTTATACGTTCCTTTTTCTCTGGCCTCGTTCATTACGTGCCAGCACTCACTCGCAGATATTTTAAGACGTACGCCGTAAAGGTCTATAGTACGCATTAGTCGAATGAGTTTAAGACTGCTTCTATAGCGCCGATCCGTTCGCGTAGACTTTGCTTATACGCCTCTACCGCCTTGGGGTCCTGCTCTATGTAGTACCCTTTAGAGGTTGCAACAAGATTGCGGACCAGACCATTAAGGCGAATGTAATTTATAACCTTTCGGACCCTTGCCCCGTTTATCTTGAAATTAAACGGCTCGGCCTTCAGCGCTTTTATAATAGCAGCAGACGTTACGGCCTTGTCCTGGCCTACCTTAGTGCGTAGTCCGGCGAGCATGACCGGCAGAAGGTTGTGCTGCTCCCAAGCTGTTAGCGGCTGGGTTTGCTCTTCAAAGCCGATCATTTTAGTACAAAGTTTTCCGCCGCTTCCTGCAACAGCTCTACCCTTGCCTTTAGCTGCTCTATATGTTCTTCGCTGTATTCAAGGTCCCAGATGCGTACCCGCTCGTCTACTTCGATGTCATCAAATACGTGCATCTTTCTGAGCTGCTTACAATAGACATCATATTCCGGGTTATCGTCCATCCCTTGGAACTTCCAACGCGCTGCACTCTCTAAGCCTATTAAAGTGTCCTCTGGTGTATTGATAAGGGTATAGACTAACCGAGCGTTTTTAAGTCCCGTAAGCCACATATAAACCATAAGCTGCCAGCCGTAGTCTGTAAGCATACCGCTTTTTGTATGTACGCCCTCAGCCTTCCAAAACGTGTCAAAGGTCCAAGCCGTTTTAATATCCAGTACTTCCTCGTCTGTTAGAAGGTCAGGCGTACCCGTGGCCCATTTGTTGGTTAGGTTCTTGTCGTTCTTCTTGTACAGTATTTGGTTCTCTTCGACCAACTGCAAAAGGCTTATAGATTGCTCTTCGCAGCGTATGCCCTTGTCCATCTGGTCAGTCCTAACCGGCATACGGCGGCCGTACTTCTCAGATATATACCATTCCCTTAGGTACGTCTGAGCGCCTACGGGTAACTCGTTCTTTTTCGGGCTGGCCATAATCTTGCCCGCCTCGCTTGCTCTTATCTTGAATGCTTTCATGCTTCGCGCTTTTTAGTGAATGCTTCGTTAATGATTGGGTTCGATAGTTCCTGCGGGGTAATAGAAGCCTTTACAATGTCCCAAGGATTAGCCGCGATCCATTGCGCCGTTCTCTTTGCCTCTTCTTCTCTATTAACCTCGTCTTGGCTCAGTACTTCGCCTTCTACTATTTCCATCTCTTTGTACTCTTCGGGGTTGTAGATGTCCGCAGCTATACCAAGGTCCGCCGCACACTTCTTCAGCGCATCCGTAGCCGCACCTTTCAGATCATTGCCCAGGTCTAAGGGCGTATCGGTTCCTTTCCTAAACTTAAGGTCTTGCCGGCCGTATTGCATCTTTACTATACTCTTTCCGTTACTTCTAACGGTTAGGCGGCCTTTAACGATTACTTGCCGAGCTTCAAGATTTACGATTTCATCGACTATCTCAAAATCCCAATCCCAGCCAAAGGCAAGGTTTAGAACCTTCTTTACATACCCTCCACTTACATAAGTCCATTGGCCGCCGCCCTTAGCTGGACGTTTGCGGGTGTACCTGGGCGGGGTTCGTTTGAGAAAGAAATTGATTTGCTCAAGGTCCAAGGCTAAAGAGTCTTTAACCTTTATTACCTCTTCCTTTCGGATTTGCGGGACTGCTTTTTTACTGTCCATTGGTTAGAGTTTGGTGAGCTGCAAATATAAACGGCTTTTCTAACTTTTCGCAAAAAGGGGTAAAAAGTGTTAAAACGCGGACTAAATGTTAAAATTTAACCGCTATCTAAAAACTTGTTTATATTCGCCCTAACCAAATACATTAAACCATGATTAAACAATATCTAAGCACCTGGCACATTCAGGGCTTACCCGCAGATGCTCAAGTAGAATCTGTGCAAGTGGAATACCAGTTAGACGTTATACCGGTAGACAGTAATAATTGTCCGGGTATAACTATAATGATCACCGGGACCGCTACTATAGAGCTGCAATACTTCCGGGAGGTAGTCAATGAAACGCACTACGCAGGGCGCGACATTGTAACGGAAGTCTATAAAGAGGAAAAGGTAGTGGTAGACATTTACGGCCATGAGTTAGAAGGCCAGAACGACTATCTGTATAGAGCGCAGTACGAAGCCGTTTTAGACATTAACGACTTTAGCGAAGAAGATTGTAAAGCTAACCTTTGTTTTGAGCCAAGATGATACAGAGAAGCGTATTTTCAAAGATGAGCGAAGAGAACCGCGCTAAAATAGAAGCGTATAAACACGCGGACATTATACTGCCCGAACTTCGTACTAAGGTTAGGCCGCATGAGCTTACCCTGCTAACGGCTCTTACCGTATGGTATATAATGATGCCCGGCCAGAGCTTTAACCTAATAACCTTTAACGACTTTTTTAGCAATGAATAAAAGAACCTTTTTAATCCTTGGAGCCTTTATCGTAACCTTTGGGCTGCTTGGTTCGATCTATTGGGTCCTAACGGACGAGGACTGCCTATACGTAGCGCAGTTTTTTATGGACCTTCTTTGGTTCACTATAGAAACGGCTATACTTCTAACGTTCGTAGCCTACGTGCTTATCCAATTTCTCTACTATGTCGGATATTACAAAGACCTGGAAGAATGATAAGCGCGATAAGACACGATTTACGCACGGAGATTAGCCACGGGCTGAGCGAGCGCACGAACAAAGAGCTGGACCACTTAATAGAGCAGATCAACGCCGCCGGGTTCCAAGAATGGGAACGCCTTGCCCTGGTCCAACATATAGAATGGGTGAAACTGTTAAAAGAGCAGGACGCTTAGTATCTTTGTAGCGAGGAACTGGCGAACCTCAACGGCAAGTTATGATTCAGAACACTCAAAAAATCCCCTCTAAGGAACTCGACTACCTCGGCACACTTGCCTGCCCTGGTAGTTACCGCAAG
>Ga0208644_1004629_pt1 | contig 10320 bp, 9 predicted proteins | sample VirMetDEL_Nov_18_FD_184517 | JGI IMG/M metagenome (GOLD analysis project Ga0208644, IMG submission 184517) | Aqueous microbial communities from the Delaware River and Bay under freshwater to marine salinity gradient to study organic matter... | ecosystem: Environmental > Aquatic > Marine >... | reverse complement strand
TGTCTCCAATATATGTTACACCAGCGACATCATCCGCTGTTGAAAGTTTTGTCCGAACTGCTGTAGGAACGTCTTTGACTTGATTCGTGTATTTTTCTTTTGTAATTTTATCTGCAGTCCAACGATCATATGCAAGATTCGGTGTGTCTGGTAGATTAAACTGCCGATGTGATGCACCTGTTGGATCGGTGAATCCCTTTGCAATATTAGGTGGGGCAGGAATACCATGGAACGAACCAATAATCATAGGCATTTGCCCGACCGCACCATCCATAAAGAATCCAATAACATGAGATCCTTCGATTAAACCTGTTGGCGATTGACCAACACCAGCCATTGAAGCTGATGTGACAGGCATCATAACCTGTGCCCAAGGAAGTTCATCCTCTGGTAATACTTCTCGGTCATCTGTGTGCCAGCCATAACATCGAACTTTAACTCTTCCGATATTGATTGGATCTATAATGTCTTCAACAACACCGAAGAACCAAACAAAGTTCGAAACACCAGCCCAATCTTTTCCATCCTTTAACATTAGAAATCATCCTCCAATGTATCTGGACTTTTTAGATTCGAATCTTTGACTACAGTCATCACAGTTTTATAATCCGTATCTGATATATTATGTTGAGTAGAAACTACCAGATATTTACCAGAAACAAATTTATCTAATTGCTCTTCAGATTTTGATTTTTGACCACTTGTAGGAATGTTGACCTGTATAGTTTGACCTGCCATTATTCGACTATCACCGTGTACAACAATATTGATCTTGTTATTTTTGATCCTAGTTAAAATTGCTTGGCGTTTCGCTGCAATATTTTGCCTTCTCTTAAATGAACTTCTTATAGTCTGATCTCTGCTAGAAACATATTCTGAAGTTGATGAAAGATAATTAGATATGATAAATTTTTCTATAGAAATATCGTTACCAAATTCATCAGAAATGTTTTCTGATATTAGAGGTTGACCGTTAGAATGAACAGTGTCGTTCCAATTAGTTTCATGAACATACGATGACTGAGCCATTCTTTTTCTAATAGGATCGAAATATTTTACACGAACGCCATATTGACCATCTAAAATACCATCTAGCAAGTCGAATGAAACTGGTTCACTGTAATCTAAAATTCGAGTTCCATCAAACTTTGGGTCTGAGGTTTCTCCACTTAGATAATTGTAGACAACATCTTCAAACTGACCATTAATTTCAACCCTCCTAATCGGTTGAACAAGCATGTTATCTAAATTTTTTAAATTGTAACCATCATTAGTTTGAAAAAAGAAAAAACAAGAAGACCCATCATTTGTAGATTCGGTTTCTAACAAAATTTGATTAATTGCTTGATATGGGGTTACACGTGCAAACGTATGTGTGTTCAATCCTACAGTTTCATCAATGTTAACAATTTCATCATTGAAGTATGAACCTATGATATTGCTTGCGATTACAGATGATGACTGCCTCATATAAGTACGATCTACAGTCATATATTGTTGTTTGAGTAGATGGTCGGGGGCACACAACAAAGTATAAGTTTCCAGCCTATCTCGTCCTCGACTTCGCCCCGAAACTTTATAAACTCTCAGAGGATTTTCTTCACTATCAAATCTAATCTGAACCGAATCATCGAAACTATCTGAAAATTGCAATGTAAGATATTCACCGCCATTAACTGGCAAATCTGTTTTTAGATTTACTCCATCTTTCAAATTTATATGTACAGAAACATTAGGGCTGAGAATGCTTTCATAATACCCAATATCTTGGACCATAGGTTCAATATCGACTTGTCTCGTTCTAGTAGTGTCGAGAAGAATACAGGATCTAATTAATCCTGTTCCAAGTTTAGGTTGTTCGTTTGCCATTATCTATCAAAATAATTCTTGTATGTGGATACTAATTCTGGAACAAAATCTTCATCTAAAATTTTGATCCTTCTCCTTGCCTCATTCAGATTTTCTTCGTGATCATATTGATAAATTACTCTCCGCTCAGCCAATAAGAGCGAATCATATGTTGATTTATCTACTGTCACATATCTGGCTGGAATTGTTGTGATGTTACCTAATCCATCATTGTATTCAGACTCCGCATATAACCTTCTTTCATATCGTTGAATTGTTCCCTGTGCGTTTGCAACACTACCATACTTTTGCCGAATGAAACTTTCAAACTGTCGCTGACTTAGTGGCCACTCAAAATACGGATCAATTATCTGATTGAAGAACATCAGCACCCAATCTAATGATGCATCGCCATAATACTTTGCTGCAATTACATCTGCTCGCTCTTCATCCTTAATTTCATATTCGTAGTAAACTAAATTCGGGTCTCCCAAAATTTGTTTTATAACAAACCTGGTGGAAATATCTGTAGCAATTAATGACTTGGTAGATCTACGTGCACTACCAACTCCGCTAGTCCTAGGAACAGGCAAGAAATATTGAACTTTAGGAAATTTGTTAAAATAAAACGACATTAGAATGGTTCCGTTTCTGCTTCAGCTGCAGCATTATTTCTAACCTTGATGTTTTCGCTTTCCTCTATAACACTTTCTTTCGAGAACATTTGTGTTTCTTGAAATGTCATTTGAATTTCAACTTCAACTGGTGCCACATCATCTTCTGTTCTAATGTATGCAGGGTATCCCATAGGATGATAGTTAACACTCAATGATTTAAGAACACAAGGTAAAAGTTTAAACAAGTGTGTATCATGTTTGAAACTTATGGTAAACAACTGAGGATATTCTAAGAATGCCCGACCTGTAAAAGATCCTGCTCCAACGCCACCAAACTTCGGGAGCATGTAATACTTAAACCCTTGAATAATCGATGTTACCGTTTTTGATTCCGCAGAGCTTTTTGGTGATAGACGATAAGAAAATTGATGCTCACGAAATTGAACACCTTCAAATAAAACAACTCTATGTGGGTTTACAGCTCGCCCAGCTTCTTTAGCCAACACAGCTTTAGCTGGATTGCTCGCCCCCGCAAGAACGCCAACAACAGCTGCATTCTTTTGTCCCGGTGAACCTAGCTCTTTTCCTAGTGTCTTACCAAGTTCTTTCACTCCTCCGAAAGCAGCACTTCCTGCATCCATTATAGAACCAGCTGCACCAGAAAAGTTTCCATCGGCACCCTGCAAAATTGAATTGCCAATATTTGACAAAGTATTTCTTGCAGCATCTATTGCGGTTCCAGCATTTTCTGCTATGAAATTCCCAATCAAACCAATATCTGCATTCTGATAATCTGCTGAATATGCTGTTCCTAAGTTTGCTGGCATTGGTAAAAAGAACGTTGCGAGTTTCTTATTACCTTCCAGCCGCCCAAGTCTCAGGTTTCCTCTTGCTCCCGCAAGTATATTGGGGTCTTTTCGTTCATATGCAGTAAATTGAACATAGTGACCTGTTGTATCTAAATCGGAAGGAAACTTCTTAGAATCCCCACTACCTTGAAATCCTCCAGTAATAGCATGCAAGGGGCTTGCTTTAACTGGATTGAGACCTAATCTCGACATTCTTTTCTCCAAGAATAAATATTCTATCGCTATTTATACTGGTTGAGCAATGGCTTATAAAGGAAAGTTCACTCCAAGAAACCCAAAGAAATACATGGGGAACCCAACGAACATTATTTATCGTTCCAGTTGGGAGCTTCGTGTGATGAACTATTTCGACCGCAATCCTCACATATTACAGTGGGCAAGCGAGGAGTTTTCTATTCCCTACAAATCACCGATTGATGGTCGTCGCCACAAGTATTATCCTGACTTCATAATCAAATCACGCGAGAAAGACGGTCGAATTTCGACTCGAGTCATAGAAGTCAAACCGAAAAAACAATGTCAACCACCCAAACAAAGAAGCAGAATAACACGAGCATATCTTCAAGAAGTTAAGACTTGGGGAATAAATAGTGCTAAATGGGAAGCTGCGAGAGAGTTTTGCGCAGATAGAAAATGGGATTTCGTAATTCTCACAGAACAAGAATTGGGGTTGTAACTTGGTTGCATACGTTTTCGACAAGATCTTACAGCAGGGTGCGAGGGATGCTCCTGCACGTGTAGAAGCTGCACGTCAATGGTATCGCCAGGCTGCACAACGCACAGCTGTAAATCCTACATCACTGATTCGAAGTGACCGAGAAAGGTTCCGTCGCGTTCCTTCTATTGGTCAAATGTATATGTTTCAGTATGACGCAAAATATAAAGAAGTGCTGCCGTATTGGGATCGGTTTCCTTTGGTTATACCATTTGAGCAAACACGTCGTGGTGGATTAGCAAGTGGTGATGGTTTTTATGGTATGAATCTACATTACCTGCCTCTGCGGTTGCGTGCTAGACTTATGGACGCTTTATATGATACGGTCAGTTCAGATGGTGATCAATTCCAAATAACATACAACATTCTCAACCGAGCAGCAAAACTTAGATTTTTCAGACCTTGTGTGAAACATTATCTTTTTAACCATGTCAAATCGCGATTCTTTTATATTGATCCAAAGGAGTGGGATATAGCACTGTTCCTTCCGACTGAAAGGTTTGTAAAAGCAAATAAAGCAAAAGTGCATAGAGATAGCATCGCGAGGATATAATGCCATTCACAATAAATGAATTCACATCAGAACTTAGTAAACATGGTGTCGCGAAAGCATCAGATTTTTCTGTCATAGTTACACCCCCACCTCAAGTCAACAATGGTGCGGAAACTTGGCTTCCTCTTCGTATTGAATCGGTGAACATGCCTTCTAGGTCTCTCATGACAATTGAGCAAAGGTATCACGGTCCAATCAGATACATGCCATATTCTGTTATTCATACACCTGTAACAATTACCGTTATTCTAAGCGAAGACATGCGCGAGCGCGAGTTCTTCATGAAGTGGCAAGATGTATGCTCGATGCAAGTTAGTGCTTCGGGTCACGCTTTCGCTAGAAATGGGATTGCCGTTGATGGAAAATATGATTCAAACTATTATGATGACACGGTAAAGAGAGGATCAGTATTGATTCAGCAATATGCTGGTTCTGCAGAAGCAGGGCAGCAAGGTTTATTGGGTTCTGCTATGGGGATTGCCAGTTCATTCGGTTTTAACCCATCACTCATAACAAGACCTCTCGGATTTGATTTAGGATTAAACCCAGCAGCAAAACCACCAAAGCCAAATTTACAAATCACACTCAACGAATGCTATCCGAGAACAATCAATGAAGTTAGCATGAACTGGGCAAATGGTGAAGAGATCGCAAAGCTGCAAGTAGAATTAATGTATTACGATTTCACGGAAGATTATCCCGATAATGATGGAGGAAATGGATTCGGTGGAATTAATAGTTTGCCAGGCATGATTAGAAAGGGAATAAACACTATCAATAGATTTAAACCACTTATATCCGGAATTAGAAATGGTGGTCTGAAGAATGCGATAAGTGGTGGTGTAGGTGGTTCACTGAAAAGCGGATTGGCAAACGTCAGAATATTTTAATGATTGAAGGAGTAGAATATGGCATTACCAAAACTTACAACGACGAAATTTAATGTGGATCTTCCATATACGAAAACTAATATTGAGTTTCGTCCATTTTTAGTTAAAGAAGAAAAAGCATTGCTCGTTGCTATGGAATCGGAAGAGCAGTCACAGATGATATCTGTTATGAGGGATATTGTTAACAACTGTGTAGAAACACCAGGATTCGATGTTGCTAATATTCCGTTCTTTGAGGCAGAGTTTTTATTCTTACATCTGAGGGCAAAGTCTGTTGGCGAAATTTCTAAACTTGAATATCGTCATACAGATGGAATAAACTATGAAGGTGTTCCTTGTGAAACTGTTACGGAAATTGATGTCAACTTGGAACAAGTAGATATTGACGGATTGGATAATATTAAAACAGATTTCAAACTGACAGACACGTTAAATCTAAAACTGAAGTTCCCCTCGATCTTAGAAATTACAAACTTAGACGAAGGTGCTTCTGGTGAAATAGAATTACTATCTAAGACAATTCAATATGCGTTTGATGATAATGAAGTTTATGAGGCAGAAACTGAAGAAGAAAAGGTTCAGTTTATCGAGTCAATGAATGCAAAGCAATTACAAAATATTTCAAACTTCTTTACAAGTATGCCAAGAATCAAGAAGGAAATAAAATATAAATGTGAAGGTTGCGGACAGGAAGATACTGTGTCGCTGGAAGGGCTGGCTGATTTTTTCTAATAGCCCTCTCCCATAATACTCTGGCGAACTATTTTCATTTGAACTTTTCGCTTATGCAATTTCACAAGTATAGTTTAACAGAGATAGAAAATATGATACCTTGGGAGAGGGAAGTGTACGTCAAACTGCTGTTAAACCATATAGAGGAAGAGAAAGACAAACAAAATGGCTAATTTATCAATGGCTATACCACTAATGCAATCAGACGAAACAGATGTTGCTTCTGGTGGTTCTGCTATTGTTACAGAAAAATCATTTGTTAAGTTTTCAACCGACTATCTAAATCTGAACAAAAAAATCATGAACAATAAGAAAATGATTGAGCGTGTTCGCGAACGTATTGATTTAGACATTGAACGCAGACAACGTCGAATAGGTCAACCTCAAAGAGTTGAAGAAGAACAAGACCAAGACCAGGAAGAAGAAAAGAGCAGTCCGTTTGGAGATATTCTGAAAAGACTATTAGGTTTGGCAAAAACATTGTTGACTGCTTTTATTAAGTTTGGAAAATCTATAATCAAATGGGCATTCAAGCTGCTAACTATGCTTAATGCTAAAACAGTTAGTGGTTATATCAAAAAATTCTTCACTGCATTGCTTGGTAAGAAATTTCCATTTTTCAAAGCATTAGGATTGGGTGCTGTATTTGGTACTTTGCTATCTCAACTGGGAGGAAGCGAATCATCAACAGCACAAGCAAAGGCACCACAAATAAGTGTCGATGAAATGTCTGAAGATGAATATAACGAAGAGTTGGAAGAGTCGTCTGCCCCTGCTGCAGCTGCTACCCCTGCCGCCGCTCCTCCACCAGCTACACCTGCACCTCCCGCTGCTCCTCCACCAGCTACACCTGCACCTCCCGCTGCTCCTGCGCAAGCTGCGCCAGCTTCTCCTCCACCTGCGCCAGCTTCTCCTCCACCTGCACCAGCTGCACCAGCCGCTGCTTCTGCGCCTCCGCCAGCAGCCGCACCAGCTGCAAAACCTGCCCCCAAACCCAAAGCAGAAGAACAAGGGAAGCCAGAAAAGGTAGCTTCTCCAAAAGAGAGGGCTAAGAAAGAGTTTGGTGCGCTAGACAAAGGTCAGGCATTAGCAAATCAGGTCGGTAAGATTGATGATGAACTGGAAAAACTAAAAGAACAAGCCGACAATATCGAAAATGATGATGATCCCAAAAAAGTCGCGCTGATGAAGAGAATAGAAGAATTAGAAAATAAGCGCGATAATGTTTCAAAGCAACAAGATAGTTTAGACAAACCAGATAAGTTTGATAAGTTTGCAGCAAAGAAAACTAAGGGCGATCGTGCTTTCGATGAAGATGCTAAAGGAAAGCCAGACAGAATAGATAAAGCACTCGACGATGATGGAGAAATAATGAAATCGAAAATTCCTGCTGGTGCTCCAACAAAAGTAACACAAACAACCACAAAAGAATCCGAAGAAACTACAACTGGAGGTGGTTCGACTCTTTCATACCGAGTTTCAGATAAACCTTCAGAAGAATATCTAGCAGCCGAAAAGAAATATAAAGGTGCACTAGCAGAATTAAAAGCAGCAAGAAAAAACAAAGCACCAAAAGATAAAATTAAAGAATTAATGAATAAGGTCTCTGAATATAGGAAGGCGAAATCAAAATTAAAGCCGAATATTAGAATGGCTAAATCTACAACACCAAGTGAATTGAAAATCAACAAAACAAAAAGTTCTGGCACTACCGTCATTATCAAACCAGTAGTTGTACAAAAAGAAACTAGAATAAGGCAGTAGAACGATGGCATCATTAGGAGATTTGGCAAGAGGGGCTGGTCGTATCGGAATGGGTGCTGCAGGTATGGCATATCGTGGCACAAGAAATGTTGCAGCAGGAACTGTTGCATTAGCTGCGACAGATAATCCAGATGCTTTAGCTGCAGGCTATATGACTGCACAAGCTGGTCGTGCGGTTGGTGCAGTCAAATCTGGAATTTCACGTGGAATACGAGGTGCTTACAATAAGGCATTCGGCAGTGATACAGCATCCGGTCCATCTGGTTCTCCAGCAAGAGGTAGTAGAAGTGGTGATCAACCACTAACAGAAAAGACGTTCATAGATTTCAGCAACAAACTTCTAACATATACACGTTCTCTTCTTAAAATTAGTGAAAGAGAACTTGATGCTATGCAAGATCAAGAACTCCGTGTGAAAGAAATGCTCGCCGAGGGAACTGGGAAAGAATCTCTAGCTTCGCGTGTTGCGCAAAAGAAAAAGAAGTCAGACGGAATGGGGTTTCTAAAGATGTTAGGGTTGGGTGCACTAGCAGTTGCACTTGCTAGTGGTAAAGGACCTGGCAGTGAAGGTAGTGGTGAAATCCCTTTGCCTTTTATAGTTCCTCCACCGTTCCTACCTAAACCAAAACCGAAATCAGGTCGAACACCACCTCGGACACCGCCTCGAAGGACACCACCTCGGACACCGCCTCGAAGGACACCACCTCGGACAACACCACCTCGGACAACACCACCTCGGACAACAACTCCTAAAGGTGGTCCAAGACCAGGATCACCTCAACGAACTCCGGTTTATGATCCAAAAGTTGACAGATTCAGAGACGAAAAAGGGAGATTCACCAAAAAGCCACCAGGAACTGAACCAAAGGCAGGAGCACCAGAAAAGAAAAGAGTCAATAAGGACGCAATCAAAAAAGCTGCAAAAAAAGTTGTTGGTAGTATAGCGAAGCGTGTTCTTCCTGGAATAGGTGTTGCATATGGTTTGTATGATGCTGTTGAAGACGCTAATAAAGGTGATCTTTTTGGTGCACTTAGAGCTGTTGGTATTGCTGCAGGTTCACTCGCATCAATGGTGCCATTCTTAGCACCTATCGCCGTACCCGCAACTGCGGCTGGGGTAGTTGCAGATCTTATAATTGATTTGAAAAACGATCCAGAACTTCAAGGAGCAAGTCAGAAAGATATAGAAGATGCGGCGAAAGAAGTTGTTGACGAATATATTAAAAAACTGACTCCATTAACCAAACAAGAAACTGCCGCAGACATAGCAGAAAAACTAGCCAGGGCAGAGGCTGGTAAAAAAACAGGTGAGAGACTACGCGGAAGAACACGCGATATGTCACCAGAGGAAAGGAGAGCTCTATCTGAACAACAAAAGAAGGATAGAGCAGAATACAAAAAAGCGGGTGGCAAAAAGGGAACAGGCGTATCCTTTGAAAAATTTGCAGCTGGTCGACAAGAAGTCAGAGAAAAACAAATTCAAATGGATATAGATGCATCTGTCGAGGCTGAAGAGGCAATGGGAAGCTCGAACGTCACGCCTGCAACACCTACAACTCCAACGAAAAAACTAACACCTGCTCCAACGCCGAAGGCAGATCTTTCACCTTCTAGCGCTGCTACGGATACTACAAACCAGATTGCTTCATATTCAGATGAAGGTGGTGGCGGTGTATCTGTTGCTGGTGCTACAAGTGTTAATGTTGGCGGTGAAGAATTAGATACTGCATCTTATGATAAAAACAGAGCAGAAGAAACTGTTGATGCAAAAGGTTCTGCAGATGCAAGGCTGAAATCACTTTTGCCGAGGAGCATTAATTTAGATCCGACGATGGCGAAAGCATTAACGAAGTCTCTATCCACAACCGCATAAAGAAATGGGGGACCGAAGTCCCCCACTCTTATTAATCGTCATCTTCGGCGAGCTTTTCGAAGAAGGCGAGATTATCGTCATCCTCATTATCATCCCAAGCTGCCTTCGCTGATTTGCCAACAGTTGGCTCAGCGACTGGAGCAGGAGGAGTATCCTCCCGAACATCTTCATCACGAGAAGCAGCACCAGCTTTCAGACCAAGCACTCGATCGAGCCGAGCTTTGAGTTGGTCATATGACTTGAACTGGTCGGGTGCGATAAACGCAGCAAGCGAATGCTGTGAATTCCATACCTTTTCCATTTCATCATCATCCTCAAGAAGAGGAGTGGGCGCATCGAACTCAGACTTGTCGTAGTTGCGATATCCTTCTACATGGCGGATCTTCATCTTGAAGTTTGCACCTTCCCAAAGGTCGAAGGGATTTACAGCAGACTCATCCGCAAACGCAGGATTCATCT
>Ga0208644_1004626_pt1 | contig 10322 bp, 21 predicted proteins | sample VirMetDEL_Nov_18_FD_184517 | JGI IMG/M metagenome (GOLD analysis project Ga0208644, IMG submission 184517) | Aqueous microbial communities from the Delaware River and Bay under freshwater to marine salinity gradient to study organic matter... | ecosystem: Environmental > Aquatic > Marine >... | reverse complement strand
TTTATATAATAATTATTGGAATGACCTTCGTGTGGTTCAAAGCCTACTTTAATAATTGCTTCTTTAATTTCTTCTTCTAAATCACTAGATGTAATATTTCTGAATTGATTACTAGCCCATCCTTGTATTTCGTAAATTTCTGTCATACTTCTCCTTTTGTATTTATCTTACACAAATTACAAAGTAAGTCAACAATTCAAATGAATGTCGTAAAAAAATTTTTTTATTCAAAGAATCCTGATAAATCATTCTGACTGCAAGTAGAGCATAAGCCATCATATAGGTCATCAGCCCAAGTAGGTTGCAGACACTGGTCACAGTCAACTGCTTCTATATCTTTCATACATTTACTATACCATACCCTAGACAAGCTAGGGTAAGAAAGGGGCATCTCTAATTGAATAAAGACAATCAACGAGGTGTTGATACTTTTACTATACCATACGTCTGTCTATTGACAACAGCTATCGTAAGGTATTCTATTACTAGGGGTATGGTATTTAAATACCTACCTATAAACGAAAAGACTTGAGTCGCCTCAAGTCCTCTCGTTATATCAGTCTGTCCATTAACTGTAATATATCGTATCCCCATACGATAACCTAGATTTTCTAGGTTGTTTGCATTTTAATAAAGTTATGATACTATAGCAACTAGAAACAAACTTTTTGAAGTACGTTGTTACAAGTAAAGTTGGCATCGGGAGTCAGAAAGCTGGGGATACTCAGAGTATAACGTAGGAACGCAAACCCAGTACTCAAGGACAACAGAAAAAAAAGTTTTATAGCACAAAATAGCTTTTAAAGCATAAGAGCCCGTTACATCTTAATCACCCCCTAATCTACTCTTTACATATGAAATGTAAAGAGTGTAAGAATACACTTAAACAATTAGGTGAAACTACACAATACTTTTGTGAAAGTTCACCTAATGTGTGTTCACAATCACTTAAAAAAATTAATAAATAATACAACAATTGTTTAACTTATTGTTCAACCTTTACTAGCTTTTACAATTTGTGTAAGTTATATATTTTGGTCTGACATATAAAGAACACACCCCTAAAATTGACATATGCATTAACTTATCGAACATATGTTCGACTATAGACAACATACTATATATAGTGCCACTATATGTAGTGGTATTGTCTCGATATACTATATATTGTGGTAGGTGTGGTGGAATACTAGATGTTGTTTGACAAGCACCCCCTACCATATTTGGTATAGTCTTTCAAACATACTAGATATGGTATGCCTAAAGAATTATTAAAAAAATCTTGTAAATAAACTTGACAAATAAATTCAATCTGCTATACTTATTTTATAAGTTTCAATACAGTTAGGAAAAATACTTGAGGACTTATAAAAGAGTCAAAGAGATTTGACAAATAAATAAAATCTGCTAAGATTAAAAACATAGAAAAGAAAAGGGCGTCAGATAAGACCAAAAAATCAAAGACAAAAGAATATTAGGCAAACCTTGAGAGAATTGGCGAGGTGGTTGACCAAGAACCTCTAAGTAGAGGGTGGGGCAAAAACGAAGTAAAGGCCCCGAGACTTGGGACTCTAACGGACAACGGTTAAATCTGAAACGAAGTTAGATGAACAGAGACAGTCAGACAAAGTCAAACTCACAGACAACCTGCTCGGAAACGACAACAAAGATACTCGGGGACTGTAAAAAGTAATAAGAGCGAGGAGCCGTAATAAGCCCGACCTAATATTCCAAACACGATACCCCCTAAGAGGTAGCTAATAGAAAAGGGGACAATATGACTAAAAAACATTTTGAAATGATTGCAGAAGTATTAAGAAAAAGAGCCGATGCGATTAATTACTCTAACGAAAGTATGCAGAAAAAAATATTTGCGTTATATGAGTTAAGAAATTTAATGTATCATATGGCAGAAATATTTGCAGAAATTAATAATAATTTTGACACAGATAAATTCTATAGTGCTTGTGAAGTTCAAACAGAATTAGAACACGTACAAAAAGAATTAGGATTAATTTAAAAAAAAGAGATTGGCTATCTCTTAGAGGGTATCGGATACCCCCTTAAAACAGGATAGATTTGTAAATGAACTTGACAAAGTACAAGAAATAAACTAACCTAATTAAAAAAGAAATGAGGGCAATATGATAATAAAAGAACTAAGTAAGCAAGATTTCATCGAGGAATTTAACTTCGGTGAACATTCAAGCTATAACGACCAATTTAGTTATGAAGGGCTAGAAGCTCTTTATGAATTCATTATGGAAGATTATACCGAAGATAATCCATTCACAATGGACGCTATCGGTTTAATCGTACAATTTACAGAATACGAAAATCTTCACGAGTGTTTACAAGAAGTTGGAAACGATGACATAAAAACATTAGAAGATTTATTTGATGTGACAATGGTCATACAAGTAGAAAATACTGAAAGAATAATAATATCAGAGTTCTAAAACAGGTTCGTCCTGTTTTAAGAGGGTATTGTAGATAGCTTGTAATCTATTAAACAAGTCATTTAGTCATACTAGCAATAGTAGTGAGCCACGTTCTAAACAGTAAAATGTTTAGATTAATGTTGAAGTAGGTTACAAGCTATTTATATAGCAGAAAAGGGGTAATAGTGAAAACTTGGTTACAAATAAAATTCGTAGATAGCGATTTAATACAGCCGGAAAACTTGTTAGGACTTGGAGTTGTTGTATCTCCAATCGGTGACGGTTCAGTCTTTGAAGCAAAGCTGGATAAAATATATAAAACACCGTCTAATAATTCCAGCATAATTTCTAGTGAGTTACCTAGAGAGGATTTTCCTATCTATATGAATAAAACTAAAGACTCATACATCACAGTCAAATATTTAATGGATAGCATTAAAGACAATAGAGTAGAGTTTTGGTATAAGGGTAACTAGTAATTATCTAACTAGCTATCTTCATCGGTAGCTAGATAGATACTTATTAAAGTATCATAACGAAAGGGGTGATTATGAGTTTGTATAAGATGAACGATGCAGTAGCTAAACATATTGTAGCTATCGCATACGAAGTCTTTAAACCAGACTTTAATCAATCTGGACAAATGTCAAAGTTCATACAAGAACTAGACAAAGAGTTCAGTATTAATTACAAAGAGTAATTATCTAACTAGCCATTGTAAAAGGTGGCTAGATAGATACTTATGTATCAAGAACGAAAGGGGTAAGTAATGGAAAAAGAATATTGGGTTCATATCTACAGTCATACTAGCTTTATTGTAAAAGCTGAAAGTAAGGACAAAGCAGAAGAACTTGCATTAGAAGAGTTTGACACAGTTGAGTTTGATACTGAAAATGTTATCAATCACGAGTGGGACAAAATAGAATCTACAGAGGAATCCGAATAACTTACAGCTACCGTAGGTAGCTTGTAGCACATAACACTTATTGCAATAAGTAAAAAACAGTAACTCTAAGAGCCAAGTTGTGTGTTACAAGCTATTTATATAGCAGAAAAGGGGTAAATAATGAAATTAATGCAAAATTATTGGGACTTGTATCACGATAAAGATTACATTAACGAACACCGTAACAAAAACTTTAGTTACAGTATTGTAAAAGGTGGTCATTACGGCTACAAAAGTATGTGGAATTATGCAAAGAACAACGTACCAAAAGATAGGCGTATGAAGTTTATGACACTACATCTTGGTCAAACAGAACAAGAAGTACAGAAAAGATTGTATGAGATTAAGTCACATTGGTATGTAGGCGATGACAAAATGCCTCACGCTAGGCGACCTAGCAAATACAATCGTAGGCGTAATTTAGGTAATTATTATAGATACGAGAAGTAATACTTAGCATAGACTACATCGTATGATGATAGGAATATTAATTACTTAGTATGATGTAGTCAATGGTAGGTATCGTAAAGTTATCACCATAGCTTGTAGTCGCCCGTAGGGATTAACGATTACAAGTAATAATGAGAGCTAGACTAGGCTAGATACTCTGAAATAATACAGTTGGACTGCAATCCAACTAATGAAGCGTAGCTGTCGCAAGCAGGAAAAACTACGATAAGGAGCTAGTGAGGGACATTTGGTCAATGTGAAACTACGAGTTAGCCGAAAAGACAAAGTCTAGGTAAAACATCTGTGGTCATCTCATCTATGGGTTGTGATAAGAGAAAGGATTGACGCACCACTTATCACAACACGATAACTTTACGCTATCTATTAGTAGGAGCCAATAACTATTGCCCTGTTGATTGGTAACTGAAAGTAGGTAGCTTGTAGCACATAGGAATGCATAAGGTTGGAAACTTTAGCTTAGAACTAGAGATTTGAAATACCATATAAACAATGTAATTCCAGTTTGGTACGCTAACTGTGTGCTACAAGCTATCTATAAAGATAAGCAAAAGAAAAGGGACATATGAAATTATATGATACTGATTATGTAATTGTAAATAAAAAAACATTAGAACCAGTAGAGAGTTTAGATATTATTTATGGTGACGATAGTATGCAAGAGGTACTAGAACACGAGGGACCATTATGCAATTCACAAATGTTTATATCTATGACTAAACTGCCTAAACAATTACAAAATATATACTTAAATAATATAAAGAAAGGAAAAGAATGAATACATTTATATTTGCACTAGCTTGTTTATTAGCTGTAGCTTGGTGGATATCTGGTGAAGTTAGAAGATTAAAACATAACAAGCAAATAGAACTAGAAGATGAATTAGCATTAGCTAAAATGTTAGGAGTTTTAGACGAGTAACATATACCCCTTATGTATGGTACGAACTAATTAGCCCACTTCGGTGGGCTTTTTAGTATGTAAAATAAATTTTAAAAATGACTTAACAAAAGTTAAATAACTTTACTATAATGAAACTATGAGTACAACAATACTTGATGTGCCTAAAGAATGTAACACGATTGCAGTTCTTTATCACAGTAACGTAGTACGTTTTGAATCAACAAAAGATGCAATAAGATTTTGTGAAAAGATGAGACTACGAATTACAGGAAGAGATAGACAAGGTAATGTATATCTCATCAAGGCACAAAAAGAAGACAACACTTTATAAAATAAAAGAAAGGAGCATCGTGGAAGATGACGTTCTACTAGCTAATGCTATGGAAAATATAACAACAACTCAAATGAAACGTGAATACGATATGCTATTTGAGTCTCTGAAAGAAACGTCAGAGGAAATATCTAAGATAAAAAATATGGAAAAGGAATACATTGATATTCGTAACCAAATAATAAAAAAGTTATATCACGAACATAAAGCAAGTATGATACACATTGCAAATGTCTGTGGTATCACAAGACAAATGGTGCATTACATATGCACAGAAGATAAGAAAGAGGTGACTAATGCCGAAGTTTAATCCTAACGATTATGAAATGGTAGAAGACAGATTAAAGAAATTCTGGAAAGATAATCCAAATGGTAGAGTCTGGACAGAAGTAGTAAAGACAAGTGATGATGGCTCAATGGTCATCGTAAAAGCTATGGTATATGCAGATAAAGAAGACGCTAATCCTGTTGCAACTGGTATTGCACAAGAAGTAAAAGGACAAGGTGGATTTGCAAATGCTGATGCTTGGATGGAAAATTGCGAAACATCTGCTATAGGAAGAGCTTTAGCTAACTGGAAGTATCAAGGCAATACTAAGAAAAGACCTAGTGCAGAAGAAATGTCAAAGGTTCAAGTAGAAAAGAAACCAGTAGTCAAACCTACTAAGGAACAAGAAGAAGCTATGAATAAAGTAATAGATGAAATGGTTTCAGAGCCAAAGAGTAATGTACCAACTCAAATTAATACATTACTTGAAGCAATGATAACTGATGAAGAAGTTAGAAAGACTGTTAAAAAGAAAGTATACGATGAGCTAGTTGATAATGGCATTGCTAGTTCAGATGTAAATATGTGGACAAAGAGCAACATAGATACTTTTATGACTAGAGCAGAAGATATGTTTACTCAGTCATTGCAAGTTACAGACATAGAACTTGTTGAGGAAGTCTTTGGTGAAATAGAAAACAAAAATGTATGCCCAGAGTGTAATGAATCTGATTACATAGAGGACAACAGAGATAAAAAAGAATCTGACCCTAAGTATTCAAAGATACCAGACTTTGCTTGTAGTAACTACGGTGACAACAACGGTTGTGGTAAAGGTTGGTACATAGGTAATGAAGACTTTCCTGCAGGATGGATTTAGAACCTGTAAGTGGCTCAATTAATGTTGAGAGACTAAAAGAAAAATTAAAGAAAAGATTTCCAAATCATAACTTTGATATTCCACCTGAGCCTGATAGAAAATGCAAGGCTGCTTATTTGTGCAACAGCACGGATAAGATTAAATACTCTGACTCAGAAGGTAACATCTTTTGTGGTCAGAGATTTAAATTAACAGACAAAGATAACCCATACAAATGGACGTGGGAAACTTGTCACGCAATGTTGCAATCAGTAGATGAGCAGAAGAAATTCAAAGATATGCAAGGAGATATATTTTGAAATGTAAAAGCTGCAATGTCGGTGAGTACAATATATTTGGTGAACCAAGTCATATTGAAAACGGATATTGCAAGGAGTGTAAGGAGTACATAGAATGTTAACACAAACAGAAGTTATAGATAGATGGAATAGCATACACATAGCTAACGAACCATTGATAGAAACGTCTGATAATCCATTTGCTACTTATGATGCACAAAGTAGTGAGTATATAGTAGAGATAAAATCAAGAGATAAAAATTATGATTCTTGGATGATAGAGAAATATAAGTTTGATATAAATTTAGAAGACTCTATAAGAACAGGAAGAGACTTTTTATATATAACAGAACATAAAAGAAAACTTATGGTTTGGAATATAAATGATTTAGTAGCAGTAGATTATGCCTTTAACTGGCACAAGAGATGGCTTCCGAAGACAACAGACTTTGAAGACAACGAAGTAATATTAAAAGAAGTAGGATATCTACTTAACAGTTACGCTAGAAAATATTAAGGAGAAATAATGATTGATGTAATGTTAAGCAAAGCAACAGAAGGTATGTTGATTGCAGAATTATTAAACAGAAGAAATGAAAAGGAAGTGCCTTTGTTTATGGGTAAAAGTATATTGTTACCTACTGGACAACAGCAACTACTTGCAATACTTCCTAACATACAGATACTTACTAACACACAAGAGGAAGAATAATGTGTATAGAATGTGGTGAGCCACCACAAACAACATTAAATTATGATGGTCGTTGTGTAGGTTGTATGGCACACGAGATAGAGGACTGTGTATAGACCTTTGCCCGACTGTCTTACAATTATGCCCAGTAAGATAGAAGGGCTTGGTTTATTTGCTCTTAAAGAAATACCTGCAAGTAAATCATTGGGTATGACTCATTATTATTTGCAAGGTGAAGAGAATGATTACATAAGAACACCACTTGGTGGATTTATTAATCATAGTGAAGACCCTAACTGTGGTTTATACACAGTAGGAAGTAAGAAGTTTTTAGTTCCCGAACGAGATATTGAACCATTAGAGGAACTAACAGTTAAGTACGCAATGTATGAAGTACAATAAATTTTACGACATCGACTTACCTTTTGGTGAAACTTATGAACAACAACTTAAAGAGTTTTACGAAGGAAAGAACATTGAAGTTAAAACAGAACGTGATATATGGAAATCAACAGGCAATCACGCTGTAGAGTTTAGGTGTCGAGGTAAGTTAAGTGGTATCAGTACAACCAAAGCAAAATACTGGGGCATAGTATTAACAATAGATGGTGATGCAGTAATGTTTTATGTAATACCTGTTGATGAATTAAAGAAACTAACAAGAAAACATTATCATCTTAATAACGTTGTAAACGGTGGTGACGATAACGCATCTGAAATGGTACTCGTTCCATTAAAAGAAATTGCTACCTATTGTTTATAATATTCTGTAATTATCCCAACCATCTGCATTAACTGTGAATGTGAGAACTCCTGGTTCATTCCACATTCCAGTTCTTGCAGTAAAATCTTTAGAAGCATCTATGCTAGGACATTGCATCCAAGTTCTCTTACCTTGTTTTAAAACTCTTGGATGATGATAATGTCCAGTTACTAATATTTCAGCAGCACCACTAGGTAACCAACCAAACATCTGACCTTGCCACCACTTCATAATCTTACCCTCTGGACCAGCACCACCACCAGTCATATGACCGTGAGTAATCGCTACAGCTTTACCTTTAATCTCTAGCAAGTGATGATAGTCAGTTGGAAGTATGACGTTTACTTTGTCATATCTCTCATTCTGTGCAAGTATCTCTTTAACAACTTCAAAGTGCATCATATCAGAGTTATCTAATCTATCTGATAATACTTGTCCTTTAGAACTACGAGTCATTTCACCGTGGTTACCACCGATTCCACAAACTGTAATCTTATCTGCGTGTGGTAAGAATGTATCAATAGTTCTCATTATCATTTGTCTAGCTAATCTATATTGCTGAGACAGAGAGAGCTCGACATTAAAAGGCATTGAGCTGTAGAAAGACTGGTCACAGTTTTCTGTAAGGTCACCTAATCCTAATAGGTATATTTCATCTATATTTGTACCTGCCTTACGGAGTGCCTTAATCTGTTTTACTGCTCTCTCAAGGGCTATATCATAGCGATTAACGGTATTCTCAACGCCATAGTCAGCCTTACCTAACTGCCAGTCAGCCATTGTATATATGAAAGCTGTATCACCACCGTAATTAGTATCTTTTAATTTAGGTTTATGTTTAAACAACGACAGCAGTTCATCAAAGTACTCATCTAAGGAAGGATTTTTACGCTTTACAATGCCTTTAAATGCGTAGAAGGTGGTAGTTTGTCCACCTTTTAATTGTGCTTCCCAAGATGATGCACGAACTGTGCCTTCTATTTGATAATAGTTAGGGTCAAACCCCCAACCACGAAGTATGTCATCATACTTATTTTTATAATTAGGGTCAGTACCTACATAAGTTACTTCACCTTTACCAGTTGATTCATCAAATTCTATTGACGGTTGCCAACCAGACTTGTAATAATTATTACCTAGTTCTTGTGTCATATCAGCCCTTTCTGTTAATACTATTATACAGTATGGCTATGACTATTTCAGCTAACTAATTTTTTTCTTTGCAAATGTTTTGATTACTGATAAAGCTGCTCCACCACCTGCAATAGCTGCAATTTGTAGTGCGTTAGCTTCAATACCAGCGATTGGGCTTATGACTAAAGCAGATAGAAACGCCTCAATAAATGTCCATAAGGCTCTCTCTAACATATCTTTTAATTCATCACTCATTGTATTATTCTTCCTAACTTTAATTTGTTTTCTATATTCTCTAGTTTAGCAATGATTATGTCTAACTTCTTTTGAATAAAATGTGGGTGTACCATCTCTGGACCACTTGCATTAGATAAATCTTCAGCAGTTATGTTTGTAGCTTTCTTTAGTTCATCTATAGTTGCTGTTTTTTTCTCTATAATCCATTGTCGCCAAGCATCTCCTGGACAATCAGTTTGTTTGAAAGAACTATGAGGTCTAAGCTCACCACCTACTTGTTCGTAGAGCCAAGAAATGGCTGCACGAGCTTCAGCAGATGGCTGGTCTTCAGGCTTGGAGCCACCAAGCCAACACACAGCAACATAATGCTTGTTATTGTAATTAATCTCTTGCCTACTGTTACCACCTTGTGCTGCACTTCTGTTTCCAAATCCTCTACCTTCATAAATCTGTCCTGTATCTCCTACTAAAAAGTTATATGCTACATCATTCCAACCTCTATCTTCTTGATGTAGTCTTTGTATCTTCTTACATTGGTCTATCTCTGCTTGGTTACCTATAGCTACAGGATATGCAGACCAATGCACCACTAAACCTTTTACTTCTCCTAGTTTACTAAACTTTGTCTTGTTAGGTTTAGCTCCCCAACTATCTCTGCTTATTATTTTCACAATTACCACTTCCATTCTTGCAGTTACATATCTGCACAAACGAACCATCTTCTTTTTGTTTTACCATACACATATCTTAGCCATTTAACTTCCTAATGTGAATACACCAACTAACGAAACTACTGTTGCTATTAGTAAAAGTGTTTTATAAAATTCTGACTTGTCTATTTTTGCATTGACCTTCTCGTGTAATACATCAATGCGTTGATTAATATTTTTTAATTCTGATTTCAATTCTGCCTGTCCTTCTTTAATGAGTTCTAAATATTGCTTAGTGGTAAATCCATTACCATTTGATTCAGACATTATGG
>Ga0208644_1004623_pt1 | contig 10323 bp, 7 predicted proteins | sample VirMetDEL_Nov_18_FD_184517 | JGI IMG/M metagenome (GOLD analysis project Ga0208644, IMG submission 184517) | Aqueous microbial communities from the Delaware River and Bay under freshwater to marine salinity gradient to study organic matter... | ecosystem: Environmental > Aquatic > Marine >... | reverse complement strand
TAACTGAAAGATGTTTAGTAACACAAGCAGCTAATAACTTCGTGTTATTCAAAGCGGTTTAATTTATTAACATTTTAAAATATAGAAATTATGGGATATATAAAAGTAAAAAAAGCAAGTGGCTTTGATTTGGCGTCTGCTGAAAATGTAGGTGATGTTAAGTTAGTTAGTGATGATGTTGTTATTCAATATCTTTCTGGCTACAAAGTGACTATTGCCGCTACTTCTCCATTAGTTCAAGCTGATGTTGATAAAGTAGTTGCTGCTATTGATGTAATGAACGGTGCTTCAGGAGAAGCTCCATTAACTACATTAAGTTACAACGTAACTGGTGCTACTATGACTGCTATTTCTTAATAGCAAAAACAATAATGATCCCGCTTCGGCGGGGTCTTTTTAATTATTATATTATATTATATTATGGAAACAAAAGAAAAGAAAGCTCCTGAAGTAAAAGATACTTGGGAGTATAAAGATAGAAATTATTATTTAAATAATAACAAAGAACCTTTAAGTTATACTATACCTAGTAAACATACTAGAAAATATCCATTAGTTTGGTTTGATAAAGATAGAGGATATGAAAGAGAGCTTAGATACGCTACTAATCAACAAAGTATATTCGTAGACGAGCAGAAAGGACAAGTAACTTTAAAGCATATAGTATTTGAACACGGTGTTCTACATGTACCTAAAGAGAAAAGAAGCTTACAAGAATTTTTAGCTAAGCATCCACATAATGGGATTATATTCTCTGAATTAGATAAACAAGTAGAAGCTGTAGATCAATTAGAATATTTAGAACTAGAAGCTGATGCTGTAAGCATGGCAAGACAATTAGATATAGACCAAGCAGAAGCTATACTACGTGTAGAAATGGGATCTAGTGTATCTAATCTAAGTACTAAAGAATTAAAAAGAGATTTATTATTATTCGCTAGACAAAACCCAAGTTTGTTCTTAAATTTATCTCAAGATGAAAATATTATACTAAGAAATTTTGCTATAAAAGCAAGAGAAGCAGGTATAATATCTATATCTCCAGATCAAAGAACTATTAAATGGGCTAGTAATGGACGTAAATTAATGACTGTACCATTTGACGAAAACCCGTACTCAGCAATGGCTGCGTGGTTTAAGACAGATGAAGGTTTAGAGATTTATAAGTCGATTGATAAAAAACTCAAATAACAAGTGATTATAAATTAGGGTGGTATTTCGCCACCCTTTTTTTTTAAAAATATTAAAATGGCAATAAACGTAAATACTGTATATACAACCGTATTAAGTATCCTTAATAAAGAACAAAGAGGGTATTTAACTCCGTATGAGTTTAATCAATTAGCTACTCAAGTACAATTAGAGATCTTTGAAAACTTTTTTGAAGATTATAATCAGTATATACGTATGCCAAAAACAGATGTAGAATTTGCATCTAGAATGGATCACATCCATGAAGAGTTTCAAGTATTTGAAGAATATACCTTTTCTTCAGCTTATGCTTCTCAAGAATATACTCAACCTACTAATCTACATAGGTTTGGGGCTGCTTTCTGGACACTAGGAACTAATAATCCAGAGATACAAATTGTAAGTGAAAGAGAATATGTACAACAAAAACTTTCTCCACTATTACAACCTTCTAATAATTTTCCAATAGCTACATATAAAAAAGACAAAGTAAAAGTATATCCTTTTGCTGCTGCAGGTGTGCCTAAAGATGTAGAGTGGAGTTATATTAGAAAACCAGCAGATGTTCGTTGGGGTTATTATACAGGATCGTTAGGTCAATTTGTATATGACTCAACAGTGTATGGTGCTGATTTACTTAACAGCGGAGCTACATTATCTAATTTTACAACTCCATTAGCTACAGGTACTATAGGAACTTATACACCTACATTTACTACAACAAACTCTACTCCAGGTAGTTTTGCTATATCTGCTAATGTTACTAGTGCTACAGCTGTTACTATTACTATTACTGATCCAGGTTCTGGTTTTGTCGTTGGAGATACTATCACTATAGATGGTGGTCAATTAGGTGTAGGTAGTACAGGTCCTGTTATAACTTTGCTTGCTTCAGACTTTAACTCAGGCAGTACTTATGGTTCTGTTAATTTTGAAATAAGTGATAGCCAACAAACTGAGTGTATATTAAAGATATTACAATATGCTGGTGTGATAATAAGAGATCCACAAATAATACAAGCAGCACAACAAGAATTAATGCAAGACGAAGCTAACGCAAAAAGATAATAAAACATGGGATTACTAACAGAAACTAACGAACAATATTATGCTGGTCAGCAATCTTTTACTACTACGCCTGCTCAAGTAAAATTTACTTGGACAGGTGATACTAATTTAGTAGCTACTGTAACTGGAGTGTCCTATGCTAATTTTGAAGTATATAAAAACGGTGTTTTACTAACTCCTACTACAGAGTATACGTTAAGTGAAAATGCAGTAACTTTAATAGGTGCAGCAATACCAACAACAGGTGATACAGTTGTAATAAAATTATTGACATCAACCGTATGGGCTAATAACGGTAGTTACTCTTATATATCTTTAACAGATGTAATAAACAACTTTATGGTTGCTTATGTAGGTATGGATAAATTAATACCTAGAGTGAAAAGATCTGACGTTATGTTTCATGCTAAGCGTGGTTTGCAAGAGTTCTCATATGACACATTAAAGTCTATTAAATCTCAAGAGCTTACAATACCACCTAGTTTATCCATAATAATTCCCCAGGACTACGTTAATTATGTAGAAATGTCTAGGATAGATGATTTAGGTGTTAAGCATGTTATATATCCAACAACACTAACTAGCAATCCTTATACTGTTCCAGTTCAAGATGCTAATGGTGTTCCTACACAAAATGATTTAGGTGAAAACGTAGAAGGTACTTCTCAAACTGATGAAAGATGGGATACTGCTAATGACAATTTACTTACAGGAGCTTATGACAATGAAATGTACAATGCTGGTGTATACAACTGGACTTGGGATAAAGTGGCTTATGGTAGAAGATATGGTTTAGATCCAGAAACTTCACAGACTAATGGATGGTTTACTATAAATGATAGAGAAGGTAAGTTTTCTTTTAGTAGTAACTTAGCTGGTCAACTTATAATACTAGAATACATATCTGATGGTTTGTCAGTAGACTACGATATGAAGATACCTAAGATGGCAGAAGAAGCAATATACATGCATATAGCTTATAGTATATTAGCTAGCAGAGTTAATATGCCAGAGTACATCGTTCAAAGATATAAGAAAGATAGAAGAGCTGCTCTTAGAAATGCTAAGATAAGATTAAGTGAGATTAAATTAAATCAATTTGTTCAAGTTATGAGAAACAAATCTAAATGGATTAAACATTAATTATGGCTGAAACTAAAAATACTTTCATCAAGTCTAAGATGAATCAAGACTTAGACCAAAGACTAGTTCCTAATGGAGAGTATAGAGAAGGTTTTAATATTTCAGTTAGCCAAGCAGAAGGAGCTGATGTTGGAACATTAGAAACTGTATTAGGAAATGTTCTAGTCACTGATTTAGGTTTAAGTAGCACATGTAACGCTGAAATCATAGGTCATTATGTAGACGATCAAAACAAAACTATATACTTATTTGTAACTAACTTCGTAGACACATCGTCTGATAAAGTATCTAATTATCCGCCTGACACTGTATTGTGTCAAATATGGAGAAGAAACGTAGAGACAAATATAAATACTAAACTAGTTGAAGGTAAGTTTTTAAACTTTTCACTAACACATCCTATAATGGGTGTAAACTTAATTGAAGATTTATTATTCTGGACTGATAATAGAAATCAACCAAGAAAAATAAATGTTAATGCTGCAAATCCTGGTAGTTTAACATCACCAACTTATTATAGTAATGACGACCAAATAAATGTTGCTAAATACTATCCGTATGAGCCTATTAACTTAGTTAAAGATTATATAGTAGACTATACTTTTATTAGTAGAGGAACTGGTTCACCTGTTTACAATGATTATATAAATGAAATAATACCTACTAGTGCAATTGGCGGATCTGAAGGTTTAACTGTAGAAATTTTAGCTGCTAATTCAGTAACTGGTCAACTAGAACAAATAAGAATAGTAAACCAAGGACAAGGTTATTATAATGGACAAACTGTAACCATAGGTCCTAAAATTGGTAATGCTCAAATACAATTAGTTGTAGAAGAAGCAAGCGCAATGAAGGATACTTGTACTGAAAAACTTCCTGTAAATAGTACATTTACGAGTGGCGCAAGTGTACTAAATAGAAACTCTGCTTTCACTGTGGCTCACGACTCTGGCCCTACGTTGGCACAAGTGGACTACACTGGAGCTTTGGTTAAAATTACTAACAATGCTTCTCCTACTCCACAAGATATTACTCCATATTTAGCTCGCGTTACAGGATATACTGCTCCTAATTCTTTAACTATAGATTGGCCTAATCAATTTCCAACATCCTTAAGTAATGTTGTTAAAATAGAAGTTGGTATTAACCCAGATTATAAAGCTAATTGGCCTGGAGATTGTCAATTTTTAAAAGATAAATTTGTAAGATTCGCTTATAGATTTAAATTTGATGACAATGAATATTCTTTAATATCTCCATTCACTCAACCTTGTTTTATTCCAAAACAAAATGGTTATTTTCTTTCAGAAGAAAGAAGTTTAAATGGTGCTGATGAAACAATTTTAGATACAGAAAAAGCTTATGAAGACACTGACAACGCTGTTATGCAGAACATGGTCACTAACATTGATCTTCAAATACCTTGTCCAGATTTTTTAGATGATTCTACTAGCCAAAACTTTAGTAATATACAAAATCAATTACACATTGATGAAATTGAAATAATATATAAAGACGATGCTGAAAACTCTTTGAAAGTTGTAGACACCATAACTGCAGAAAGTTTTTCAAACTTAGATTTTAATACTTTGATATATACTTATCAATCAAGAAAACCTAAGAAAACATTACCATCTTCAGAAATAACTAGAGTAAGCGATAAAGTTCCTATTAGAGCTTTAGCTCAAGAGGTAACAGGTAATAGAGTTATATATGGTAACTATGTAGATGGTTACACAGCTATGAATACTTTAGACTATGAAGTTTCAGCTTCTGAAAAAGACGAAGTTACTACATTAAAAAAAGAATATCCTAACCACACTTTAAAGCAAAATAGAAGTTATCAAGTAGGTGTAGTTTTAGTAGATAGATACGGTAGGAACTCTGACGTTATACTATCATCACTAGATTTAACAAATACTGATGTGTCTCAGGTAATTTACTCTGGCTCAACAGTTTTTCATCCTTTTTATACTTCTGAATTATTACCTAGTTTAATAACCAGCAACACAACTTGGAATGGTGACGTATTAAGAGTTAAGTTTAATTCTAAAATACCTTTAGAAATTCCACAAGCTGGATATCCTGGTTTATTTTTAGGGTATATAACTGATCCTGCTTCTAATCTTTATGGTGGCTCTGGTTATCTTGCTAGTAAAACAAACTTAACTACTAGTGGTGGAACTGGCACTGGTTTAACTGTTGACATTACTATTGACGCCGTGCCTTTAGGAGGCCCTACACCTTTAGGTATAGTTGAAGCTGTAGCTATAAATAATCCAGGCATTGGTTACAAACAAGGAGACGTAATAACTATAACAGGTGGATCACCAACAACTCAAGCTACATTTGTTTACAACCCAAGCTCTCAACCTAACCTAACTGGTTGGTATAGTTATAAGATTGTTGTTAAGCAAACGGAACAAGATTATTATAATGTTTATTTACCTGGTATAGTTAACGGTAGTTTAAACACAGATGGTTTAGCTAGTACTACTGCAGCTAACGTTAGTTTATTCTCAGATAATATAAATAAAGTACCTAAAGATTTAACTGGGGTAGGACCAAGTCAAACTAATTATAATTCAACAGAAAACTTATCACTAAGAGTGAATAATACAGCAGATTTTTCTAGTATACAGAATTACCCAGGAACTAATTTAGAAAAAGTAACTCAAATATCTGAGTTAAGCGATATAGGAGTTAATATAAATAGATATACATTAAAGCAAAAAACTAATGCTGGTATTGGTGATACAGAAATACCATATAACGGTTTTAACGAAAATATACAACCAGGAGCAGCTGTAGTAAGTGTTGTTGACCCTGGTTTGGGTGAAATAATAAACTCTTCTGACGGATATTATGTTAAGTCCTACTACGCTGTTTCTAACGATTCAGAAGTAGTACTAAATAAAGCTTTAACAGTCGCAACAAGCAGTAATGATACATGGACATTTGGACCTCCAGGTGTTGTTTATAACGGAGGTAATAATCCTTTAATAGGTGTACTTAGTACGTCTAAGCAAATAGGAGTATCAGAACAAGATAATTTTAAAACTCAGTTAGCTGTTGCAGAAACAACTCCAGTTGAGTCTTTGCTTGATATATACTATGAAACTACTTCTAGTGGCTCTATATCAGACTTAAACTTAGCTATATCACAAGGTATTCCAGTTGCTATACCGGTTAAAACTACTAATATAGATTTTGATCTAAACGAAGGACAAACAGGTTCGTTAATATGCACTAATAATTTTACGCTATTAAGTTCTCAAAACACTGTTATAACAGGAAAGAATATTGAAGGTGAGATAGTAAGTGTTTTTGACAAAAATGGAAACAATAGGACTAGTGAGTTTATTTTAAATGACGATAATAATGGTACTTTTAGCTTGTCAACAACAAATGCCACTGGCAAAGGTTATTATGTAGGAGCAGATACAAACAATACCACTTTTGATTTTAGCTTGTTAATGACTAATGATAAATATACTATACCTGTAGAATTTCAAGGAAGTATTGATAACGTTGTTCCTGCTTACCAAGGAAGTACTGGAACTAGCGGTACAGTAAGTGTTTGTAAAAGAGGAGAAATATTTGGAACAGTTCTTGATAAAACAATAAACTTTGAATGCTTTAATGGTAGTGGAGACGTAAGCTTACAAAGAGACGAGGTGTCTTGGCACTTAATAAGAGCTCAAGTTGTTGGTGGTGAAAATGCTGATATACCTCCAAATTACAATACTGATGATTTTACATTTGATTGGCCTATAGGTTACATTGATGACCCTACTGTTACTATTGAGCCTTATCAGATCCAGAATCTCATGGATGTATCAAACAGTATATTTTTCACAGACGGCGTAAATACTAGTAAACCATTTAACTCTTCTGCGGTTAAAATAGACTTTCAAGGTATTAATTCTATTCCACAAGACTTTTTAGCTAGATTTGACCGTACTAGATTAAATATTTTTAATAATCCAAGTAATAATGTTGTTGAAACAACTGCGCAAACAAGTCAACTAGTTAAATCTATTACTATTGAAGCTGAAATTGAAGCTAGAGACGGTTTTGGCGCTGTTGCGTCTCCATTAATAACAGTGACTATCGTGGCTCAAAACCCATGTTAAATATATAAATAAACAAGTGATTATAATATGGCAACCATAGTAGAAGTAAAATACTTTAACTCATTCACGATGAAGAAAGTTGAGTCTAGTGAACGTAGACCTACAACTGGAACACAGGTATCAAATCCTACTTGGCCTGGTTTAGAGTGGAATCCATTTGGCTATCCAGACTTTCCTATACAAGCAGCTACTACTGGAAACTCAGACAAAAACTGGTATATAGAAGAAGCTAGAATAAAAGGTGGATTTAACAATACTATGGTTTCTCAAGGTGTTAGAGCTTATTTAAATGAAGAAGAACCACAGCAAGATACTAGAGAATCATCTTTAATATATTCTGGAGTATACAACTCTAGAACAGAAGTAAACCAAACAAATGTATTTTCTATTGGTGAGCAAATAACTAAATCTTTAGACCCTCACAATGGTAGTATACAAAAATTATACGCTAGTGATAGCAATTTAATAATATTTCAAGAGAATAAAGTTAGTCAAGGTTTAATAGACAAAGACGCTATATACTCAGCTGAAGGAGGAGGAACAGTTACTTCTACAAATGCTGTTATTGGTCAAATAGTTCCTTATGCAGGAAGATATGGTATAGGTACAAATCCAGAATCATTTGCATTTTTTGGTAACAGAAAGTATTTTGTAGATCCATACAGAGGTACTGTTATGAGGTTATCTATAGATGGTTTAACTGAAATATCAGAGTATGGTATGAAAGATTATTTTAGAGATCAGTTAACAGGTATGGATAATCTTTATAAAACAAGTAGTAAAGCTTGGACATTAAATACTGCTGTTCCAGCTACTACTGTCACCGATTTTGCTGTTACAGGTATTGATGAATGTCAAACTTTCATAGGTAGTAAAGTTTTAGTTTTGAATGGTACTACTGAAGAAGATACTGGCGCTAGAATTACAAACATAGTTTCAGCAGGTGGAACACCTACAGTTTATAATATAACAGTAAACATACCTATAATACTTCAAACTTCAGGTTTATTTAATTTTGATTATAAAAACAAAATAGTAGGTGGTTGGGATAATTTCAATAGATACTACACTGTATCGTTACAACCTACACCTACTTTTGTAGATTTGAATACTAATTATGACACTTTAGCGTACGACGAAAGTGTAAGAGGTTGGGTAAGTTTCTTTACGTTTAAACCTTCTTTTATATTTAGCTTAAAAGGTCAAACATATAGTACTGTAGATTATTCTTTATATAACCACTATCAAAATACTAGTGATGGAAACTTTGGAGTATTCTATGGTGTTGCTAATAGTTCTACAATAAACTTTTTAGTAAATGCTAATCCTTCTACTAGAAAAGTATTTCAAACAATAAATTACGAAGGAGATAACGGTTGGAAAGTTACATCTATGCAGAGTGATTTAACTAGAGTAGATAAAGCTCCTAATACTGTTAGCTCTGATTTAAGTGGTATAGTATATAGCTACGATGAAGGTTTATATGTTGATCCTAATAGTGGATATCCTCAAAGAGTTGGTTTTAATAGAAAAGAGAATTTATATACAGCACCTATAAGAAACGCATCGTTATTTCAAAACGGTCAAGTTGTTCCTGGAAGCGCTGTAACTGGATTAAAAGGATACTTACTAGATGTAACACTGTCTACTGATGAAACAACTGATCCTAATGGTCCAAAAGAACTATGGTCAGTTGGTACTACTTTTGTACAATCGTCTTAACTTATTAATAAAATAAAAATACAAATATGATACCTATTCCTCTTATTATCGGTGGTGCTAAGTTAGCTATTGGAATTGCGCAAGGCGTTAATGAAAGAAACAAAGCTGAAAATGAACGTAGACGTCTTAAAAAAGCTAAGCAACGCATGCGTGATTTTGAAGCTAATAGACAACCAGTTATAAATAAAGCTGATGAAATTAGAGCTATAAAAGATTCATTAAGTAATCCTGCTGCTAACTTACCAGTAGCAATGAAAGCTGCAGAAATGCAGATGGAACAAACTGATCAAGCTTTAGCAAACACACTTGATACTATTAGAGCTACAGGTGCAGGAGCTGGTGGAGCTACAGCTCTAGCTCAAGCAGCAGCTCAAAGTAAAGCAAAGGTCTCAGCTAACATAGAACAACAAGAAGCAGCTAATGCTCAAGCAGCAGCAAGAGGTGAAGCGTCTTTACAATCAACTAAAGCAAACTTAGAACAATCAGCTATATCAGAAGAAATAGGTGCGTATGGTAGACAAGAGACTAGAGATTTAGTACAGCTAGATAGAATGCAGCAAGCGATTGATGATAGAAGAAGTAACGTGCAAGATTATAGAGATGAGTCAACCAGTGCTATATTAGGTGGTATTGGTGGTCTAGGTGAAGGATTAATGCAAACAGATTTTACAGAACAATAATATGGGAACTTACGCAAGACCAGGAAAAAAACCTATCAACACTAGTGGTAGAATATTAGCTAAAGGATTATCACGAATGGGTGATACATTCTTAAAAAATAAGCAAGCTGAAGAAGATAAAAAAGTTAGAGATGTAGAAGAAGCTAAACAACTACTAAGTCAAAGACAGAAAGCAGCTGACAGAAGATTTGATAAAGGTTGGAGTACAGCGCAAGGTACTATAAACACTACTAGTGAAAGTTTAAGTGATGCTAATAGAAATGTATTTAGAGACCAAATAGTTAATTTAGCAGATGGAAAAAGAGATGAAATATCTGATTGGATAAAAGATAATCCTGAAGCTTCTCAAACAGAAATAACAGCTAAAATAAACTCAGGCACAG
>Ga0208644_1004619_pt1 | contig 10328 bp, 23 predicted proteins | sample VirMetDEL_Nov_18_FD_184517 | JGI IMG/M metagenome (GOLD analysis project Ga0208644, IMG submission 184517) | Aqueous microbial communities from the Delaware River and Bay under freshwater to marine salinity gradient to study organic matter... | ecosystem: Environmental > Aquatic > Marine >... | reverse complement strand
ATGGAGTGCAGATTTATGTTGATGGACAAAATACTGCAAGTGGTACATTTACATTATATGGTTTAAAGAAGTAAGTATAAGAAATATATAGTAAGATAGGAGAGATATGGCAACATTAGAAGAACTACAAGTAGAGGCAGCAGCAGAGATTGAAGCTGCTAAACCTTTATTTAAACAAGTTAATAATGAAAGACTTGAATTTTCTGCTAGTGATTATGACCAAGCTATAACAGACCTTGCTAATAGCAAATGGAATGACCAACAATTTGGTTATATCCAAGCTAGACAAGAGGGTTATGGTTCTATTGCAGACCAGTTAGATATGATGTACTGGGATGGCGTTAATGGAACAACCACTTGGGCAGACCACATAGCACAAGTCAAATCAGATAATCCAAAACCTGCTTAATAATTGACAGAACTTCAGAAATTACGTGAATTAGCACTTGAACGTGCTAATTTTCGTTGCGAATGGCCAAACTGTAATAATACTAATTACAAATTAGAAATGGCACATATTCTAGGTATTGGTATGGGTGGTCGCAATAAAACAGAAAAATACGATTTAAATAACGTTGTTATGTTATGTAAATTGCACCACGATATTTATGACGGCAGGACCATATCACTAGCAAAAAAAGAATACAGAGAATTACTTAAAGAATATCTTAATCTAAAATATAATATCTAAATACCTTAAAATTGTCATATCTAGGTTATACTATTGGTATATCAATTGGATATTTGAAAGGAGTTAGAAATGGAATTTGACGAGTTCATTCAAAACAAACAAATAAAAATAAAAAAACAAAGAAAATATGAATTACGTTATCCTGAAAACACTGCATTAATAATACAGTTATTAAAAGAGTGTTTAACTAAAGAAGATACCCACGATAATATAAATTATAGTTATTTAAGTATTGCTGAATATTTATATTACGAAAAAAAACAACAACAAGTTAGTTTAGAGGGTTTACGAAAGATAGTTGCACGAATTGCAGTAGAAAATGAATTGGAGTTAAGATAACAATGGGGAAATCATACGAGGAGTTTTTAGCAACTAAAAGTTCTAGAAACGCAAATAAAAAGAAAAAAGAAGTTAAACATCCACCAAAGTTTACACCAGGTGTTTCTTATAGTGAAGAAACAAAATCAGGTGAAATTGTATCTAGTCCACAAAAAACAAATAATGTTGATTGGAAAGAACAATTAAAAAGTTATTTTGGTGAAGACGCTAATAAATATTCTGTAGTTCCTGGTACTGCTGAAATCAGATTTTGGGATAGCAATATTGGTAATGGTTCTATAGAACGTTTGTATTATTTTAAAGCAAAAATAGTTGCAGATAAATTGTTTATGCCTGATAGTGATTTTAAATTATTATTAAAAGAAGCAAAGCGTAAAAAACCATTAGAAAAACCAAAAGAAGTACAAGGCAAAACTTTTGTAATAGCTTTATCAGATTGGCAAATTGGTAAAAAGGGAACTAAAAAAACTGTAGAACATTTTACAAGTGCAATACCTAAAATTAAACAGCATATTAAATACTTAAAAAAAATGGAACAGATTGACCAAGTATTGTTTGCAGGATTAGGTGATATTGTAGAGGGTTGTACTGGTTTTTATGATATGCAAGAATTTGAAGTTGAATTAGATTATAGACAACAGCAAAAAGTTGCTAGACGTATGGCTTATATGGCTATAAAAGAAATAGCACCTATGTTTGAAAAATCTATTGTATGTTTTATTGCTGGAAATCACGGCGAAAGACGCAAAGGTTCTAAAGCATTCACATCTTTTGGTGATAATAGAGATGTACAACTTGCAGAAGAACTACAGGAAATATTTAAAGAAGCACCTGCATATAAAGATAGAATTGATTTCATTATTCCTAATAATGAATTATCGCAAACATTTGATATATCAGATGTAACTATTGTATTGGCCCACGGCCACCAAATGTATGGAAGTGGGAATGCACAAGCTAAAGCAAAAACTTGGTTAGCTAATCAATCACTTGCTAGAAATGAAATAGCAGACGCAGATATATTGCTTATGGGTCATTATCATTTCTTTAGTTCTTATGAAACATCTGATAGATTAATAATTCAAGCACCTACACTTGACCAAGGAAGTGAATGGTTTGAAAACACTAAAGGTGATAGAAGTAACCCAGGTATTCTAACATTTGTTGTTGGTGGACAAGAAAAATGGAATAATATAAACGTTATTAGATAAAACTATATCTTCAATAACAACTCAATAAATACTCATAGTAAAATATCCCTATAAGCTATAAGGGAAGATTTGAGAAAAAAACCTATGGGTATAAAACCACGAGATTTTTGGAATGCAAAACAACCAAAAAAAGCATTTTCTAAACCAGGTGAAATAAAAGGTTTAGTAGTACATTGGTCTGCTTATCCAAAAGCAAATTCTGTAGAAGAAGAGAAAAAACAATTACTACAAATTCAAGATTTACATCAAAATACAAGAAAATGGAACGATATTGCTTATAGTTTCGCAGTAGGGGATAGTGGCAACCTTTATGAATGTAGGGGTTTTGAAAATCGTTCAGCTTCACAAGGTGGTAATTCAAGAGAAGAAACAAATTACAATAATAAACATTATTTAAGTGTTGTATGGCTTGGTGGTTCAAATGCAGATGATTATCCAAGTGAAGCTGCTATTAATGCAGTTAAATGGTTATGGCGTGAAGTAGGTGGCGAATTAAGAACACATAATTCATTTAAAAAAACAGATTGTCCTGGTAAAGCGTGGGAAAAACTAATTGAGGGTAGATTAACTATATTTAAAGAAGAAGAAATTAAAAATATTGGAACAAATAAGGATATGTATAATTGGAAATTTGGTGATAAAGGTAGTGACGTTAAATTAATACAAAATTTATTAAATAGTTCTATGAAATCAAATTTAATTGTTGATGGAATTTATGGTAAAAAAACACAAGAAGCTGTTATAGCATTTCAGAAAAAACATTTAACAGATATTGTTACAATTAATGGTCAAATTAATCCTATAACATACTTAAAACTTTTAGAAATAGAATATATAAAATTAACTAAAGGAAATTATGAAAAAGACTAACGCAAAAGAATATTGGAAATTTATTGCAATTAAAGCAGCAAGAACGTTTATACAATCTTTTATTGGTATTTTAGTTGCTGCTGGTACAGATATAATTGCAGTTGACGTATGGACAAATGCTTCTTTATCAGGATTTGTTGCAGCATTAGCAGCAATACAAAATGGTTTAGAACAATATCAACCTAAAAATACATATCAATAATATCTTTAGATTGTGACATATAAGTTTTGTCATATATAATTTAATTTGTATGGATTACATAATTGGGTTTTTAATAGGTTATTTTTTAAAAGAAATTGGTTTATTTATTAAAAGAATAAGTGACTGGGATTTATCTAATAGGTCAGTTTATGAAAAGGATTGGGATTTCTTTTCTATACACGGGGACGACCTACCATAATGTCTGACCAAAATGGTAATGGTTTTACCACTAAACAATATTTAGAACTCATCAAAGAGGGTCAGGTAGAATTGAAACAAGAACTTAAATCAATTAATCAACGCATTGATGTACTACACGAAAAGGTCAATGCAAAAATAGACAAATCAGAATTTTATAAAACACTTTTACTAATTGCTACAGTTATATCCTTAGTAGGTGCTTTCGCTTTAGGTATTTAATGGCAACATTAAAGATAGATACCAAGACTTTAATACCAATCTTAGTAACAATATTACTTGGTGTTGTAGGTTGGTTATTTAATACAATAGAAGAACTACAACTAGCACATAGTTCAATGATGGAACAACTACGCATATTAGAAAAAGATTTAGATATGCAGGAAAGTTTATTTAGTGAACTATTATTTAAGTTAGGTGGATAAATGTGTAAAATATGTATAAATCAAGATGAAACAATTATTCAAATATGTGATTGTCTTGACGGCGATATTAATTGTAATTGCGACTAGTTTTATAAATATTATAAGTTTATTTTTAGTACGTAGAGAAAATTCAAAAAATAAATAGAAACAAAAACAAAAGGTGGGCGAACCCACCTTTTTTTATCTTTTCATTAAATTGGAGTGAAATGATTTAGATACTACATATAGTACCACAACATATAGTATATGCGTCAAATTTTTTATTTTTTTTGTCACATAATTATTTTTTTTGTTATATAATTATTGTATAAAAAAAAATAGGAGTGTAATGAGTAAATTAACACATAAAGAAGAACAAGCAAAAGCACATAAATGGTGGGTTGCAAATAAAGAGATAATAAGAAAAAGAATTATTAACTCTTTTAATTTACCAGTCAGCTTTAAAATATAACAAAAGGAGTGAAATAATGTTTATATTATTTTTAGTATTAGCAACAATTGGTTTATTAACTTTATTGTTTGGTATAACATATTTAAGTCTAGTAATAGAAGATAAATTATTAAGTCGTGCAAATGATAAACAATTTAATTTTGAAAAACGTTTATCAAATGGCGAAGTTCTACATAAAGATAATATATTTTAATGAGAACTGAACCAATAACTTTTAGATTTGACTGCGATAATTGCAATAAAGAATTGCAAGTTACACATTTAAGATGGCACAGCTTAGAGTGTAAATTTTGTCACAGTGAAATTCTAAATTACGAAATAAAGTTGAAGACGGAAAGAAGAGGTAAATAGTATGTCAGATACAAGTAGAAATATAGCGAAGTCAGTTGCACTAAAAGCAGCGATTGATTTAGCAAAAGATGAATTTTCTATGAAAGAAGATTTGTCAGCACAAGTAGAAAAAATACTAACAGTTAGTGATAAATTTTATGATTATCTGTTAGATGGAACAATAGACGCAGTTGGTGCTGTTTTTGATTATGAAGAAAAACCATATACAAAAGCAAATTCAGGTGACGTTGTAAGAGTAAATCCTAGCAAATACGACCCTAAATGCCCTAAATGTGGTGGTAAGGTCTATGACAATAGAGATACTGCACAAGGTAAACAACCATTATGGAAATGTGGCAATAAAGGTAACTGCGATAATGGCAAAGGTTATCCTTGGGCTAGTTGGGACGAAAACGAATTTGCAAATGATGAACTTGCATTTATTAGCAAACAATCATTTGAAAATACTACAGGTGAAGAAGACCCTGTTTTTTAAATAAGTTGAAATAAGTAGGGTTGTTGCTAAAATGACCCTACTTAAAATATAGGAGTAAAATGAACGAATTAGATACATTAAAATTAAGTAAAGAAGAATTTATTTATTGGGCTAACTGGATAAATACAAGATGGCCTAATATAAAAACAGACCCAAACACAATAAAAAGTTTATACACGGATTTTTCTATATATCCTGATGATATTTTAGGTAAAGCTGCTGTAGAACAACTTGATGAGGGTAGTGAATTTTTTAGTTGGTCAAAATTAAGAAAACGCTGTAAAGAATTATATAACGATTATTTAATAGAACAAATTAATGAAACAAAAGATAAACAAAAAATAGAAGAGCTTAAAAAAGATAGACCAGGAACTTTAAAAGCATATTTAAAATCACAAGGTTGGAAGAACTTAGAAGAAGCTGTATTTTACACTTCAGTAAGACTTTATAGACAAAATAAATTATATGAACCTGGTATGAGAGCTTTTAAAAAATATAAAGATATGAATTTTAATGAAGCTAAAGAACAAGGTTGGAAATTAGGCTTAGATATAGGAATGGAGTAAAGATGGAAGAAAATTATGTAAAAAAACAAGTATATTTTGCACAAGTACCATATTGGGTACACGAAGTCTGTTCAATACAAGCTGTAAGTGCATATATAGCATTAAGTAAATTTGCAGATAATAATACAAAAAAATGTTATCCAAGTTATAGAAGATTAGCTGAAACTATGGGTGCTAGTGAAAGAACGGCAATTAGAGCTGTTAAAGAATTAGAAGATAAAGGTGCAATATTAATTGAAAGAAGACCAAAAGAAGATGGTGATAATGAAACTAATATTTATGAATTAATTGCAGTAAAAATTAACAATTCAGTACCTACTGACACTGATGACACTAGGGGTACTGACACAGATGACACCAGGACTGGTGTCACTGATGTCACCCAAACTATATCCAATAGAACTATATCCAATACAACTATAAATAAGAAAAATCAAGATTTTTCACCTTATAATAAATATCTACAAACACAATATGTAAATGTGCTGTTAAAAACATTTAATATACAAAAACCTACTAAAAACAAATGGGGTCAGTTGTATAACTGTGCTAAACAGCTATATGAAGCAGGTGTAACAGTTGATGAAATACCAACACTTGTAAGAAACGTTGCATTAACCTATGGTGAAAAATACACCACAGTTAATAGCATATTAAATCATACAGAACTTTTAAATGGTGTAAAAGACAAGTCAGCAGATGAAATAAAAGAAATGTTTGGCAATAAAGAGCTACTAGAGTGGGCTAATGAAACTAATTAATTCAGATTGCTTAGAAACTTTAAAAGAATTTGACGATAATAGCGTAGATTATGTATTTACTAGTCCACCTTATAACATCAAAAGAAGTAAAAATAACAAATATAATAAATATGAATATTTTGATGACGGAATAGACAATTATTTTGATTGGTCAATAAAAATTATTGATGAATTATTGCGTGTAACTAAAAATCACGTTTTTTGGAATATACAAGCAAATTATTACAATAAAAAAGATGTATTTAAATTATTTGGACATTATGCAGATAAAATACAACAAAATATAATTTGGCATAAAACTAATGCTGCACCAAGTAGTCAAAAATATTATTTAACAAATGCTGTTGAATATATTATTGCTTTTACTAATCAAAAAAATATCAAAACAAATAAAGTATTTTTAAAAAACTACATAGAAACACCTATAAATTCAAAAAGAATAAAAGGACATAGTGCAATAATGAATATTGAAGTTGCTGATTACATTATTAAAAACTTTACACAAGAAGATGAAATAATTTTAGACCCTTTTATGGGTACAGGCACTACTGGTATAAGTTGTTTACAAAACAATAGGACTTTTATAGGTATAGAGATTGCAAAAGAATATTACGATTATGCAAAAAATAGAATAGAAAACGTACAAAATGATAACTAAATGCTTACTTGCTTGGTATATGGCCATAAATAGCTTTAGTATGGGAATAACACCAACTATAGAGCAAATAGAGCTATTTAAAGAGTGTGATGACTATCTACCACAGAATTGTGTACAATATTCAGACAAAATTATAGAAAAATTTGCTATTGAAGATGTAGAAACAGTAGTAAAAATAATTTGGTGTGAAAGTAGATTTGAAACTACTGCACATAGGTATCAAGATATTACAGGTGATAGTGGATTAGTCCAGGCAATACCAATGACTTGGGGTTGGGTAGAAAATAAATATGATATACCAAAATGGGATATGTATGACCCAATATATGGATTTGTACAATTTAATCCTGAATATAATTTAAAATTTGCAAGTTATTTACTGTATGATATGAACAGTTATACTAACTTTAATCATTGGAATAGTAGTAAATGGTGTTGGGAAAATACTGATAAATGGTTAGAAATGATGAGAAATGAACAATGATTTGTCCTAACCATTTGATATAATAAAAAATAAAAAGGAGTGAATATGCAAAAATATAACGTAGAAAAACCTAAATTAGAAATAATAGAAAAAGATTGGTCATATAAAAAAACTAGATTATTTGAATTAGAAAATTTAGTTAGAAGATGTGAAGCTTTAGAAGATTATTTAATTGCTGCATTACAGGAAAATAGAAATATTATGTCAACAATTAATAATGAAAGACTAGCTTATATGCCAACATCATTAGAACATAATGATTTAGTACAGGAAAGAATAATTAAATTACCAGGTCTAACAGAAAAAGAACAATTAGATTGGTATAAATGAACAACAAAGAAGCACACGATAAATTTATTTCTGATAAGAAAAAAGGTGATATTGGTGAACAACATATCATTAATAAATTTACTGGAAGCAGATTAAAAGCATATCCAAGTCACGAAAAAGGTTTTGATTATAGATATTCAGATATAGCAGTTTATTTTGATGATTATTTTCTAAGTCTTATTGAAGTTAAATCAGAACAACATCAATGGGAAGAAACAGGTAATCATTATCTAGAATATCAATACAAAGGTAAAAAGAGTGGAATAGCAAGTACAGAAGCTAATTGGTGGGCTTTGCTATTATATAAGAAAAACAATGTTGAAAAAGAACTGATAGTACCTGTTAAAAAATTAAAAGAACTTGCCAGGGAATATATAGGAACGGATAGAGATGTTGTTGGTGGTGATAATAAAGATACTAAAGGAATATTATTACCAATAGAAGAAATAGAGAAATTGCATAAAAAATATGGATATAAACGTTAAAACAGTAAATATTGTGTATAAAATAAAGGTATGTGTGATATGAACACTGGATATGAAGAAGTAAGAGCGTTAGTAGCTAATGTTATGGGTTTTAATGACTGGCTAAAAGATGTTGAACCAATTGAACCTATGCGTTTAGACCAGTATGGACATTGTGGGGGTATGAACTTTAGTATTGATTGGCCTAATACAAAAGAGAAAACAAGAATGTGTATTAGATATAATGACAATGATACTTATGATGTACAATTATTTCAGTACCAGGGATATAAACAAACTGGACTACAAATAGAAAAAGAAATATCTAGAGATGGAATGTTAGTACTACTTAGTACTTTATATCAAGAAATTGTGTCATTAAGCAATGAAATATTACAAGCACACATATTTGAATTATCAAAAGAAACTAAGAAAATACTAAAAGAATTTTAAATTTACTATATACTGTTATTAAATATAAGAAAATATCTACACACAAATACAATGAACCTGCTTTAACAAGTTGGTTTTTTGTTTTAATAAAGAACTGCAATTTATAATTTATTTGCTATTCTTTACTTATGACTTTCAAACAGGAAGCTGCGTGTCAAACTTTACCAATGGAGTTAATGTTCCCAGGTACAACAAAACAATTTACAGATAAACAATATTGGGAAGTTCATAACTTATGTAAAGAATGTCCAGTAAATTTAGATTGCTTAATATACTCATTAGAAAATGATTTAGAATACGGAATATATGCTTTACCTGAAAGAGTTAGGCGTAGAATAAAAGCTAAAGATATTAATGATTTAAAAAATATATTAAAAGAAACATATAAAACTTTAGATATCATAGAACCTGAATTTAATAAAGATGGTTCATTAAAAAATAAACGCTGCTTAAAATGTAATAGAAAAACTAGGGGCTTCGCAAAAGATAATACTAACTGGGGTGCAAGATTACATTACTGCGTTGCTTGTCATATAGAAATGAAAAATAATAAACAATCAGATAAATTATTAGATAGAGAGAAACCTAGCAAATCAAGACCTGAATTTAATAATTATGGTCATCTTATAAGCAAGATATGTACTAAATGCGAGGTGCGAAAAATAGCTAATGAATTTAGTAAAAGACCACAAGGTATTGGTGAAAAAACTTCCTGGTGTAAAGCGTGTACTAGAAAAAATTTAGAGAACTGGCAGAAGAAACAAAGGAGTAAATAATGACTGAATTAAGTGATGGATTAAATAATTATTGGAATAGACAAGTATCAATAGGTAATGTACAAGCTAAACCATTTTCAGGTTATTGTATGTTTTGTAAAAATATAATTACGCAAGAAGATGAAGACCATAGTGTATGTAATAGCTGCTGGAATAATATTGCAGAAGAAGAATAAATGACAAGAAGTTATAGACCTTGTTTAACCTGTAGGCAATTATTTATACCAAGTAAAGGTAATACAAGTCATTGTGATTTACATAAACCTAAACAAGTATATAAAAAAAATTATAAGAGGGGGATAAAGAGGGGGTATGATGACCCTGAATATAGGCGTAACAGAAATCTTATAAGAAAAGCACAAAGAAATTGCGTGTGGTGTGGAACAGAGGGGAACAATGCTAATAAGCTACAAGTTGACCATATAATTCCAATAAGTAAAGGTGGAAGTCACGATTTGGCAAATTTAAGAGTTTTATGTTCAAATTGCCATAAGAAAAGAAGAGGAATAGCACATAGGTAAAATTTGTATAAATATATAGAAATTTGTACATAATTTAAATAAAGTCAATGAATATAAGGGTATGGGGGGACTATTTTTTTTCTGTACGTAAGTGTTGGCCAC
>Ga0208644_1004618_pt1 | contig 10329 bp, 13 predicted proteins | sample VirMetDEL_Nov_18_FD_184517 | JGI IMG/M metagenome (GOLD analysis project Ga0208644, IMG submission 184517) | Aqueous microbial communities from the Delaware River and Bay under freshwater to marine salinity gradient to study organic matter... | ecosystem: Environmental > Aquatic > Marine >... | reverse complement strand
CTTATTGTCTTCAAACTTAAAGTACGGTAAAACTCCATTATCGTCTCGTCTTCCACCACGACTATCACTTTCTAAATGGTGGTGATCTATGTAATCTAAATGATAGTCAAAATCGTTTTCACTAAACGTCTTGTTAAAATTATCGTGGATAACCATACGACTTGCGTATGCGCCAGTCTTTAGATTTCGTAATGTATTAAACTGAGATATAACTTTAAAACTTTCCATTGATTGTAAATCAGATAATATGTTTCGATTATCTCTGCTGTCTCTTACTGACTTTACTTTAGGTAGATAGTTCGCCAGCGCTCTACGAGGTGTTCCATTTCCTTTTGTAAACATATTTTCATATGATTTAAAGTTAAATCCTAATGAAGTCTCAAAAAATCTATATCCTGCGTTTTTAAAGTTCTTTGATGTGGCGTTTTCACAAAACATCTCAATACTATCAAATGGTTTAAGTCTTGGTACAACAAATTTTGTTAAATTTTTAGTTGACTCTAATATAAGATTTTTCTTTGTTTTTAAATCACCACGACACACTTCTAATACAAACTCATCTATGGAACCTGCAAATGCTTTTGATATTCTTCTTTGTTCGTTTTTTATGGTTTCAATACTACAGAAGTGTAATGTGTATGCTTGTGTTCTTGGATTGACTTGAGCTTTGTTTCCAATCTTATAAACGTACATAGGATAACCTGATATGGAAGTAAAGTCATATCCTTTTTCTATACCTAGTCCAGGTGTAGATAATTTAAACTCTATTCGTTCATATCCTGTTAAAGGTAATGTAGCAATAACGTTGGTTGCATCTATCAAAGTTAAATCACCTGATAGTGTTTTACTTTCTAAATGTTCGTAAATGTTTATCTCTTGTATTAGTTTGGTTATATCTTGTCTAAAAGATACTGTTCCACCAGTTGGTGAAGCATAAGATACCAGGTTAACCTGTGAAAGTCTATACGAACCTGCTTTTTCTAAATTTTGTTCGTCAACATCAAAATACATTATTTACTCACTAATCTTTCAAACTCCTCTAGTAGAATAGATAAGAAATTTGGATTTAATAATTTAATCTTTCTCTTTTGGTCTTGTAATCTTCTTTCATATTCATAATTAGAAACAGATTGTGCACCAGATTGTGTACTATTAACTTCTATCTTATGTGAATAGTCATCTGGTCCTGATCCAGTTGTTTTACCACTTGATTGTGTTATTTCATAATGGTGTGTGGCACTAGGGTTTGAATATTTGTTTTTAACATAAGTCTCAAAGTCCTGATCTGATAAAGGCCAACCATAATAAGCATCAGTAATATCATTTGTTAATAGTATAACCCAATGTAAATTAGCAGATCCAAAATGTTTAAATGCTGTTGTTTCAGGTCTCTCACCTGATGGTACATCATAACTATCATAAAGACTAGCTTCGTCTCTAATCTTTGATCTGACTTTTACACGAGTCATTAAATCAGTGACAAGTTTTTTATTTCCGTCACCAGCTATATCGTAATAACCTTTATTGAAATATGTAAAGTAACTCATTAATGTCCTTCAGCAATAGTTGCTTTTGTCATTATTTCCATTTCAGTAAATGTAAGTTCTGCTTTAATTAATATTGGCGCAGCACCTCTATCATCACCTTTAAATGTTGTAAACACACCTTCTGGTGCATAATCAACACTAAAATCTGTTAATGCACATCTACTAACTTTAGGTATATACATATTTGCTTTGTCTTTGTACATATATGTAATTTGAAACTCTGATGGTGCTATTAACCAACCTCTTGTTTGTATCTCTGGCATCATATGAAATTTAAACAGTGTAATAATTTTGTGTATCGTATCTAATTCTTTTGCGTTCTTCGCAGCAAACTCAAATGGGAAACTAAATGTTCTAAATGGTACGTTTTTAAATGCTAATTCTGTTTGTGGATTGACAGATTTTCCTAATTCTTTATTAACCAATCCTTCTAATCCAGGAAATGCCATTTCTAAAGCACCGATTGCCGCCGTTTTTAAAAATGTTTTTAACGCCTCTCCGCCAGCAGATAATGCTTCTTTACCACCTTTTATATCAGCGATAGTTCCTCTAATCAATCCTGCCATACCTGTATCAGCATTTTCATATCCAACTTTATAATTAAACTTAACATCAGGTGGTGTATATAAAATAACAGTATCTTGTATTCTACTATGTGTTTGTTTATATGATGACAAACCTGATGATTGTTTTCTTACTATATTTTCTGAATTAGCATTGTAATAACCTTGATTTTTTAATTTATCAAATCTTTTTTGTATTTGATCTGATCTAACTGAAAAATCAGCATCTAAATCAGTATCACCAATTACACCTGATATTAATTTTCCTTTGTTATCAAAATTAGTTGTTGTCATAGTTGATTTATCGTTTGCAATAATATCAAATATTACATAATGACCTTCACCTAATTGACTTGTTTCTTCTGGATAATATAATTGACCGTAATCATATGGATTTTCTTTCATATGTGCTACTGGACTATTATCTACTTCTAATGGTGATTTGTTTGCCAAATTGGCAGCTAGTTTAGCTGTATTTGCTTGATTAGCAAAGTTTGCTAGATTAGTTAAAGAATTACCTACTAAATTACCTGCTAGATTAGTAACACTTTGTTTTAATATTGTTGAAATCTTACTTGTAAATGCCATCTAAATATCCTTATAATGTTAATATTTATATGTTATGAAGAAGTCTTTTAAAGGTTTATATAGACCAACTAATCCAAAGAAATATGTTGGCGATCCAAATAGAATAGTATATCGTTCTCTTTTAGAGAGGCGTATGATGGTTTATTTAGATAACAATCCTGACATTGTTTATTGGGCGTCAGAAGAAATAGCTGTTAGATATTATAATCCAATTGACAAAAGATTTCATTCTTACTATCCAGACTTTATTGTAAAGACTGTCAAAGATAAAAAGGTTATGATAGAAGTTAAACCTTATCGTCAACTTACTCAACCTAAAGCACCTAAAAAGAAAACAAGAGCTTATCTACGTGAAAGTTTTGAGTTTATTAAAAATACAGCCAAATGGAAAGCCGCAAGAGTTTATTGTGAAGAAAGAGGTATGGAATTTAAATTGATTACTGAAAAAGAATTAGGTGTTACTTTTTAAACACCAACAGTTTTATTAAACCAAGTATCATCATTCATAGAACCCCTAAGAGATACACTTGATACATTATTATTAATTGCTGTATTAGCTACATTATTTGCGACTGCTGTATTATTTCCACCTTTAGCAATTTCATAACTAGGTGCACTTTTTTTCAATTCTTCCAATTTATCAGGTGTTATTAAATTTTGATCTCTTGTTCCAGGAGCATATATTTTAGGTTGTGTTATTACATCACCTGTATCCATTGACATTGGTTTTATTACTGGTTTTTCATTAGCAGGTTCATTATAATAATCGTCTGGTAAATATGCTTCACCCATTATATCACCTGCGCCACCTCTAAAATTACTTGTTCCAGGTTCAAGTCCTTCATCACTTTTTGTGCCAAAGAAATCTGTAATCTTTTTAATTGCATAAAATAAAGCGCCTAAAGCAAGTATTACAACAGCAGCAATAGCCAAAAATGGTGTAAATGCCAATACACTTGCAGTTAATCCAGCAACAAATCTTTTTAATCCAGCAAGTAAAGGTTTAAATAAATTAACAACTAATTTTAGTGGTTTTAAAAACTCACCTATTTGTAATCCAAATTCTTTTATTGCCGTAAATGGTGCTGTTAATGTTTCTGTAAATGCTGATATTGTATCTAATATAGGTGCAGGTACATATTCTCTTAATCCTTCACCTGCTCTCTCTGTACCACCTCTTACTCTTTCAAATAAACCAGGTTGTCTATCATCAGCTTTATCACCAAGTGTTTCAATTAATTTTTCTCTAATAGTTTGTTGTTCTTTTAAATAATTTTGTTTTTCTATTATTTCTTGTTTTGCTAATTCTCTATCTTCATTTGTGACAAATCTTCGTTCTTGTAATATTTTTCTTTGTCGTTCAATTTCATTTTCAGTATTTTTAATTTGTTTATTTGTAAATAATAATGATTGATTTTTTTGTTTAATTTCTTCTCTAGTTAATAATTCTATTTCACCTGAAAATCTATTAATCTCAGCAACTACACCACCTTTTCTAACTTCTATTATTTCTTGTTCTGACTTTTGTATTTTTTCTTCACGTTCTTTTAAAAATTTAGCCAAATCTTTGTTGTAAGTACCTAAATCAATACCTAATTTATTAACTTGTTTGTCTAATCTATCTATTGCTTTTTCAAAACGATCAACCGAACCTGATTCAATTTCAGCTGTTATATCATTAATCATTTCAGGTATACTAGGTATAACTGCTTGTTTAATACCATCCATAGTGACACCTACTTTTTCAATAAGTGTACTTGCTAAAGCAAATACTGCTTTATCAACTTCAAATTGTTTTGTTAAGTCTTCTAACTTCTGATCTATTTCTGGTAATGTAGCCATTTATTATTTCTTATCGTCTGATTTTGCTCTTGAGCCTGTGTATAAACCAAACCAAGCAGCGCCAGCACCAACTACGATACTAACTAAACCTGATTGCTCCATACTAGGTTGTGATAAATTCATATACCATACAACTACTTTGTATAATAAGTAAATATATGTTGTGATGAATATTCTAGGAAATATTCTCCAACTATCAACTGCTCGTGCTAAGTGTATTAATTTAGCATAAGGATTTGGTCCTAAATCTTTAACAGATGTATCAACTTCTAACTCTACGTTAACTTTTTTTGATACTGTATTGTGTTCGTCCATTAACTTCTCCCTTGTTGTTCTCGTCTTCTTCTCTCATTTTCTTCTTTGATATGGTTAACTAACATTGTTACATAAACGTCACGTTCCCAAGGTATCAAAGACTCAATCTCTTTTAATGAATATTTATGATGTTGAATTAACGCAAAATTGGTTTCAAAATAGGCCTCTAGGCTACTGTGGGAGAGGCAGATTGAAAAAAATCTTGTATTCCTTTAAATACTATCTTATTCTTAACTTTTGTATTAGGATTTTCAACTTCTATCTCGTGCCTTAACTGTGGCATTGTGTCAAAAAATAGTTTGATTTTTTCAAAAGATTTTTGAGATAATTTTTCTATAAAATCTTTCAATTCATCTTTTGTCGTATCTTTCGCTGGATAAATTTTGTCTCCCTCATAAATGTGATCTATACAATCTGTTATAATGTTAAATACTTTTTCAACATCTTGCGTTTTCACATCTAATCCTGCCTTTGCAAACTCTATCGTTGGATACTTCATTACTATTCCTAACTTTCTACTTGTATCAAGTAAAATGTTATTTGTATGACTATCGTCCACTTGCACTTCTACTTTTGATATATCAACTTCTACTTCAGCAAATGTCTTTTTATCGTCTGGACACAAAACTTTAAATTTAGCAACTTCACCAATTGATTTTGCTCTAATTTGTAAAAACAAATATTCAATATCAAACATTGGTAGTTTATCTATTTCTACTTTGTCAAATGTACAGGCTTTCAATATTTCTTTTAATGCAACTAATGTCTCATCAGTATTTTGATTTTCCATTGCTACTAAAAGTATCTTTTCTTCTTTTACAAGAAATGGTCTATATTGAACCTTAATATCTGCAGATGGTAGGGTCAATTCATATCGTGGTGTTTCTATTATTGGTAATGCCATAATATCTCCTTAATAATATTATATATTTAGTGGTGGTAATTTAAATGGTGGGAATATTCTTCCTCCAGATATTCTACCTAACGGCACGCTTCTTCTCAATCCATCTAAAACGTCTCGTCCCGCTCTTCTGATTTCTGGTGGTAATTTACTAATAAGTCCACCAAATAATCCTCCTTCTTTAACAACAGGTTTATTAAATTCAGATTGACCTGTTGTACTAGAAATTAAATCTATGTTTCCGTCTTGGTTAATAAAGTAATTAACCCAATATCTAAATGTAAATGTAACTTCAAATGTTTGTACTTCATTCGCTGTGTGTGCATATGTGACTGGTCCTACGATTTGTGGATAACAGTCGTATAATCTAACACCGTAAGTTATATCATCTCTTTCTTGTTGAGATGCATATTGTCCTAATTGAAATATATCTACATCACTTACATAATCGTTATAAAAATTAAAATTATGTGTTGTTGTGCTTAATCCCGCCTTTTGCCATAATTCAAAAAATGTACGTTCTCTTAGAAACTTGTCAGCATAAAATGTTGCTGATATAGGAGCAGATTTATAATCATAAACAAAATTTCTTGGAGGACCATTATGTCTAATTTGTTTTACTACTGCTTCTCTTTCTGGCATTGTAATTGCATTACAAAATGCTTGTACTCTTTTCTTTGTAGGGTCATTATTGAAAGTAATTAAATCGTTGTTTCTACTAAATCCTAAATTTTCTTCCGTGTCAACTTGATCTGATAAAGGTTGTACACCTCGAGGTAAATTAAAATTCACATAATATCTTGCCTTACGAGCAAATCCTTCAGCTTCATTAACCATTGCTTGAAATCTACCTAAAGTAGATTCAGGATTACCGCCAGCTTTTTGTCTTAATCGTGGATCGCCTTGAACATCATCTAAACTTCTATCACGTGGTATACCTATTCGTATATCATATCCACCAATTCTTTTTCCACCTCTTAAAATTGCCATTTATTTTACCTTTTTACCACATTGACATCTTTTACCAAAAAGTTTGTCAATGATTTTATTAAACCATTTTTTCATTAGTATGGACTTCCTTTCTTAAATTGTGCAACTGGTAGATAAACAGCAATAGCTGCTTCATCAAAATCAACTCTTAAAAAACTACTTCTAACGTGATCGAACAAATATTTTTTAATGGTTCCTTTTACCAATTTAATTCCTTTTACCCTACCGTAACTTACATCAAAGGTTGTTTTTTTATCTAATTTAGAACCTGTAGCAAATGATTGTAGTCGTTCTAATAATGTAAATCTTGGCGCATAATTTAGATAATGAAAATTAATTCCAGCAAATCCTCCAGGTATTCTTTCTAAAGGTAATACAAGTGGAAATGTATCATAATATGGTAATGTCTTTTTATATTTAGGGTCATAAAAAAACATATTTAATCTACCAATACTTGGTCTTACAGTAAGTTTTCCACTACTCATTAATTTACGAGCAGTTACTCTATCTGCGATAGATGATACTGCATTTCTATACCAATTAGCAGATTTTCGTGTGTTTCCTTGTCTATCTTTAAGACTATCTAAGACTGATATTGCCATTTGTAATATTTATATGAGATATAAAAAAGGCGTGACTATTTCTAGCCACGCCCTAAGTCTAAAGAGAGAGAGAATTACTCGTCTTCTGCCAATTTACTAAAATATGATAACGTATCGTCATCATCACTAGCAGCAGACTGAGTGTCAACTTTAGCACTTTTTGCCGAACCATTGGATTGTGGTGGGAGGTTTGTTTTCTCAATAGTTTCAGCACTTCGTACACCCGTAATTGTCCTATTCAGTTTCTCTTTGAGTTCGTCATAGGTTTTAAAATTACTAGGGTCTAGGAAAGGTTTAAGAGCATACTGTGATTTCCAAATTGACTTAATGTCTTCATCACTAGTCTTAATTTGTGACACAGCATCAAATTCAGATTTGTCATAGTTCCAATAACCATCAACTTTTCTAATCTTCAATTTGAAGTTAGCGCCTTTCCAAAAGTCAAATGGGTTTACTGGTTTTTCATCTTCAAACGCAGGTTGCATTGCTTCAGTAATTTTATCAAATATTTTTTTACCATATTTGAATAAAAATACTTTACCTTCGTTTTGTGGATTCTTAGGATCGGATACTATCAATACGTTTGAATAGTAAGATAGTTTTCTTTTTCTCTTTCGAGCTATTTCTTTATCACTATCTAATCCTGTGTTCCACAGTCTAGTATTTTCTTCCGACACAGGGTCTTTTTGACCAAGTGTTGTTAAAGAGTTTTCAATATACCAACCGCCGATGTCCTGAAACGCATGCGACCAGACTCTTATCCACGGTAGGTCTTCACCTTCAACCGATGGTAAAAATCTAATCACTGCGTAACCATTTCCAGTTTTATCTAGTTCTGGTTTCCAAAATCTATCGTCTTGGTATTTTGATTTGTTTTTTTCTTTATCTTCGGGATTTAAATTTGCTTCGATTGCTTTTGTAAGTTTATCAAAGTTACTTGAGGATTGTTTTAATGTTTCAAAATCCATATTTTCTCCTTATTATTGTATTCGTTGTATTTGTGTAGGCTGTATAATCGCCTTCTATTTTATTTATATAACTTATCTTGTTCACTTTTCCATTTTTTATAACCCTTTAACCAATCTTTTGAAGATGTGGTTTTAAGTCTATCTCTATAACGACTCAATAAGTTAATTAAATAATTTAACATTTTATACATAGCTTCAATATATCATAATTCATCATTTTTGTCAATGTTCATTTAAGGTTAAACTTCTTATAAAAGTCTTTATAAGTCATATATTCTAAGTTACCTTTATGATCTGTCCATTCAGGTACAACTCTATTCACCATATCACTTCCTCTAATATTTTCTTGTACCTTATAAAATTGTATTCGTCTATATTTACCTTTACCTGAAAAATCATAAAAGGTTTGTTTCAATTGACTTACCCAATTTACACTAGGCGTAGGTGCGTGGTCTTTTAAAACATAATTATCTGTACCAGCATATAGATTATTAACTTTACCTGTAATACTATTTAAATCGTGTCCTAGTAAATAGACTTCTTCAGGTTCTTCTTTTATACAAGCTATATAAGTTGCAGTTGCGCCAGCAGCCCAACCTTTATCTTTGTCAGGTAAAATATCATTTATACAGTTTGATTTATCATTATCTTTTATCCAGGATATTTTAATAGACTTTTGTTGAACAAACTTTTTATGTTTTGTTTTATCACTTCTCACTACGTGAGCAACACCAGCAACACTAGAACCATGCATAACAAAATGATTTGTTTCTGGTGTTCTTTTATTTTCATAAAATGCACCTTCTGCTCTAGCAAGTTTTAAATCTTCATCTGTTGCACCAGCCTTAATCATACTTTCATATAACTCTGCTGGAACTTTTGACCAATTTCTAAAGTAACAAGGTATCTTATCACAGATACCACTATGATACATTTCGTGCATTATACCTTGATCTACACCAATCAAAACATCTGGTGTAAATTCTCTATACAGTGCATTACAACCATATATCTTACCGTGTTGTCTTAATGATTCTAAATTGACATCTTTACGACTTGTACCATTACCTAAACAAAAAACTCTACTTACCATTTTTTCTAAAATAATACCTCCATAAAGCTGATCTTGTCATAGACACAACAGTAAATATTAATGCAATACCCATACTATCAAGTATTGTAGGGTGTAGATCAAAAAGTGGAAATATTAATAATTGTATTATTATAGCTAATATAAAACCACTACCAACATCAATTACACTTTCAAATATATCTCTACGCATTGACAAATACCTCTTTTAATATATTTTTACACTCAACACTATTAAATCTTATAAAAGGTTTTAATTTGATAATTTTGTTTGAGATATTAGGCCAAACAATTTTTTCTTCAATTTTCTTGTTCCAATTCTTAATAAACGTAAGATAGTAATCCAACACGATGGCGGTCTGGTAACTAATCTTTTTTTGAATAAGTAAACGTAAGACTCGTGGATGCTGTCCATTAGTACATAAAAAACCATCATCAAAAGAAAGCCCACGACTGTTAAAATCATTAAACACATTAGTGCAATCACTTCTAAAAAAGTAATTAAAAGATTCTTTACGTTTTTTAAAATCAAGGTAAACATCTTTTCCGTCATTTTGTAATAAGTTTCCTATCCATTTTTTGTCATCACTTAAAAAATTACTAACAAAAAAATCTATAATCTCATCTTGTTTATATTTAGTAGATAGTTTATGAAAGAAGTATCTATCGTTTCTCTTTGTAAATGTATCTAATTTACAGTTTACTTTACCTTCGTATTTAAAATAATCATAACTATCACTAGTAAAGTGAAGTTTAATTGCAAGATAGGTTTTAAATACATCAAATCCACCATACATTATACAGGTAATACTCCACACTTTGGTATTTTAAGCATTCTATTATTCATTGCTTCTACTTTAATTTTTTCTTTTAAAGGTTTTGATATTAAATTTGATATTGTTCCAGTATCAATTCCTTGTTCT
>Ga0208644_1004617_pt1 | contig 10330 bp, 8 predicted proteins | sample VirMetDEL_Nov_18_FD_184517 | JGI IMG/M metagenome (GOLD analysis project Ga0208644, IMG submission 184517) | Aqueous microbial communities from the Delaware River and Bay under freshwater to marine salinity gradient to study organic matter... | ecosystem: Environmental > Aquatic > Marine >... | reverse complement strand
ACTGCGCAAAGACTCCAATTGGCGCAGGTCAAAACCTTTGTTAACCAGGAGAAGGAAATCCGCCTCGCACAGGTAGAGGAGAACTTCCGAATCGCCAAGCAAGGGGAGACAGATAAGGCCAAACTCGCCAAATTGGAATTGGACCGCATTAGGGCGCTAGAAGGGGTGCGCGAGAACGCCCTAGAGCGTGAAAAGACCCTCACGGAAGATATCATTCAGGCCGACAAGGGCTTAGCGGCTGCGGTGGAGTTGGCTAATTTGCAGTTGTCACAAGAGGCAGAAACTATTGCTATTCTTGAAGACGAGGTGATTGGCCTAGAGCGTGGAATCGACCAAAATCTTGTTCGCATTCAGCGTAAGTTCCAAAAGGAAACCAAATCTAGCACTTTGGCCCTAGAGGAGTTAAACAACCGGCTTACGGAACTCAGGGCCGACCTTCGCGGCACTAGTATTGACAGTCCCCAATTTGAAGCAATTGGGCAGCAAATTCAAGTGGCGCTTAAGTTAAGAGAGCAGCTTATTGAGAAGCAGTCTCTATTGGAGCGCAAGGCCGCAATTGAAACCTTTAACGAGAGGAAAAAGCAACTAGAGCAGTATGCGTCCCGGGAAGAGGAGATTACCAAACGGCTAGCGGAACTCCGCGGCCGGGCGGCGCTCAACGTGTTAGATTCCGTTCAGAAACTAGCCGATGCCCAAAAGAAGGCGCGGCAAGAGGTGGAAGACTTTATCAGCGCTGAGAAATTAGCTGATATTGACCCCACGGGCAAATCCGCTTCATTCTTCCGTGAAACACAGAAATTCTTGGACATTATCGAGAAGGCGCGTCCCGACCAGCTAGATATTGTTGCCAAACTCTACCCTAAGGCGTCTCAGAAACTATTAGCCGACGTGGAACGCTCGTTCGCCAGGATCGACCGGCAACTCAACCGCTTTTCAGAGGACGCCTTTGAGCGGCAAGCGGCGCGGGAGCAAGCGTTCCGAGAGACTGTTGACCGGCTTACCGCGTCAGGTACTAGCCTTGAGGCAGCTACTTTTAGGGCGCAAAAGCAGTTCACGCGGGACCTGGAAGATGAGCAGACTACCCGAGAAGACCTTACCAGGCAGCAGCAAGAGGAACTAGCCGCCAAACAGCAGATTTCTGAGTTGAATCGGTCTGGCGCAAACGAGGTTAAGGCGCTTTTGGCCCTACGTCTGAATCAGCTAGATTCAGAAAAGGCAGCCGGAGAGGACGAATTAAACGTCCGTAATATCCTCGATGAACTCAAAGACAAGGAAATCGCCAAGAATCAGCAGAACCTTGATTTGCTCCGGCAGCAAACTGAAGAGACTAAGCGGCAGGCAGACAATATCAATCAACTGCTTCAGGCGTCTGCTAATGCTGTTTCAAAACCCGGCCAACCCAGAGCCCCTAATCAGTTGCAACAAGACCCGGTATTAACGTCGGCTCCAGCAGCAGCGCTAGATACGCAGCGTCAGATTCTAAATGACGCTATTTCCAATATCCAAAACCGAGGGAACTTTACGGATGCCACGAAATCCTCGCTTCAAGAGATTTTGAACCTGCTTCGCACCAATGAGCAGATTACCTCCAAGGATTTGCAGGATATTAGGGCATTGCAAAAGTTCTTAGACGACCAAAAGCGGTCTTACCAGACGGCCTTTGCGTCTAGGTTCAGAACTACTGGAGGCCGGTAATGAGCCTATTGAACTTTGATGAAGCGACCACGGCCGGCCGCTACTGCCTCACTTGGAATACAACTTTAACTCTCCCAAGCACTTATGCTTGGATAGAGAATTGGAACACTACGCCTAGCCTCCAAACCGCCGTAAACCGCCGTCAGAACTTCTGGTCAACTGAGGTTGTTTTGGATGGCAGGTACCCGGCAATGGCCTGGGAGCACAACTTCAGGGTTTATTGCGAGGTTAATACCTACACCTCTCCGCATCAAGCCCTGTTTGACTTCTACAGCAAGTTCACACAAGTCACGACGGCCATTGACGGCACAGCTAGGAACCTAAGGATTACGGTGGCAGGAACCACTACGGTAAAGGTGGATTTTGGCGCTGTTTACTTGGAGAACTTCTCCCTTGAGGAACCTGAAGCGTTCATGTTCCACCGGGCAGGGTTTATCAACCTGCAATTTGTCGGAACTTCAATTCCCAGCGTGGTATAACGGAATTGTTAAGGAAGGAAAACAATGTCTGGCATTTCTAACTATCTAGAGGAGCGGTTACTTGGAGTAACACTCTGCGGTTCTTCCTTTACCGCTCCGGCCACTATCTATATCTGTCTGGCTACCAGTATTACTTCTGACGGCCACAGCCTGACTGAGGTGACCACTAACGTTGGCTACAGCCGCCAACCAGTTACATTTCAAGCCCCAACAAACCCAGGCGGCACTTGCGCCAGTTCTATTAACGCGGCGTTTGGACCGGCTACTAGTGGCTGGGGCACTGTGTACTGGGTTTGCCTAGTGGACTCGGTTACGCACTCCACCGGAAACCCACTGTATTACGGTCTGTTGGATACGTCTAGAACCGTTTTGACTGGAGACTCGATCACCATCCCCTCGTCAACGCTATTGGTCGCTTTGGCCTAAGCCACTGACTGGTTTGTGGTTACAGGAAATTAGATGCCATTCGCACCTTCCGATTCAGCAGATCTAGTCGCCTGGTATGACTTCGGCGATACTACCTCGCTAATCAAGGGCGGATACGACTTTTCGGGCGGCACCAAATACGCGGAACTTACGGGAGCCGACCCTCCAAACTTTTCGTCAGGTAGTCCTGCGTATCCATTTTCAATTGTTTGCTGGTTTAAGGTGTCTTCTACCGCCGCCGCTAGCCGCAACTTAGTTACTCTGCACGACGGAACCGCTAGCAATAGGCTGCAACTCTATTCATATTCCACCGATGTTTACGCCTACGTAGAGGACAGTGGCGGTTATGGACAAGCTGTTGCTAGTGGAGGCATCACAGCAAATACTTGGCACTGTGCGATAGCTGTTTTCGTTTCGTCTTCTAGCCGCTTTGTATATTCAAATGCCAATACTACCGGCGGCTCTAACTCAACATCGCGCTCTCCAGTTGGAATTGATACGATCCTAATTTCGTCTAACGGCACCATTGGTGGCAACGCTAATGGTGTGGTTGCTTATACGGCTATTTTGCCGTATGACCTTTCGGGTGCCGGACAGGCTAGTAACCGGCAGGCTATATTTAACGGCTCCGACCCACTGACGGTTACTAGTTTGGCACTTTCAGACGCGGATGTCGCGGTTTGGAAATTGGATAACGACTCAGGCGCCGATGCTAGTGACAATAATTATGACCTGACTTTGAATGGGTCTCCGACAGCCCAGAACTTCTTAATTGTCGGACGAGATAAATCGGGGAGTAATTACCACTTTAAGGCAACCACTAGCGCACCTACGTGGGACAGTACAGCGTTTAGTAATTATGGTGGAGCAAACTTTGTACGAGCCAGCAGCCAATTCATGCTGGCTCCGCCAGCGGTCACCGCAGCTCCGTTTCAGGTATTTACGGCTGTCAGATGTAATGACATAACAAACGACCATGGAATACTTTACATTGGTGACAAAGACGCTGGCGATGAGGGTTGGTGGGTTGGCCTACGCGGGGATGTCGCCAATGACCCAGCACAATTCCGTGTTGGTGACCCTCCGTCCGTAGCGGGTGCCCCCGTTAACAACTACCCAGAAGACACGGACTTTTTAATTTACGTCAGCGAGGCGTCTGCCACGTCCCGCAGCATAGAAGTGAACGTAGGGACGCCCGGCACTAACACCACAAATCTATCGCCAGATAATACTGATCGCATGGCACTAGGTAGGTTTGATGGCACTGGTCCATCTAGTTATCTAGATGGACAGGTAGGCGGCATTGTTATCATCGATACCGCCTCAACTGCTGAAAAGTCGGATTTTGAGGGGTGGTTTAATACAACTTACTCGCTAGGGCTGTCGTTACCTAACGATCTTCAAGCTACAGCTACCATTTCAGGTGTCGGTACTCTTACTGCAAGCGCTTTACTAGATTTTGGACCTAGAAGCAGCCTTACCGGTATTGGAAGTCTATTAACCACATCGTTTGGCGATTTCGGTCTTTCCGCCACAATTACCGGAATCGGCAGTCTTTATGCAGTTGGTGCCGCTTCGGTTGAGTGGGAAGCGTCAGCAACTATTACCGGTGTCGGCAGCCTTTCAGGCCCGCTTGTATCTCTGTTCGAGAACTCACCTGTTATTACGGGGACAGGTAACGTAATTCCGCAGACAACGCAGCAGGCGCGTTCTAATGCGTCCCTAAGTGGCACTGGTGGCTTCCTCAGAGTCTTTGCCGAACAATATCGGTATCAAACAACAAATCCCCCTCTTTCAGGGGATTTAATCCCTGTCACAAACCAATCCAGGTTTCTCCTCACAGTTAATACCACTCCGGTGAGCCTAGGACACCCGTATTACAACATGGAGGAGTTGTATATCGGGTATGACAAAAAGACCCTTTCGTTTTCCGAAATCGCTACTCCGACGATTGGAAATCCAACTTGGAGCCCAGAGGGCAACGTCAAACTGCAAATTGATTTTGATGACGGCGAAGGGCTAGTTACCTATTTCACTGGACAGATTAACCGCCGAATCCACGAGGGCGTCAATAACGCGGAAACTATCAGATACCAAGCGGAGGGAATTCAGACCCTAGCTAACCGCGTTACGCTCACAAATACCACTGGTTGGCCGGTAGTAACATTCACAGTAGGAACCACCGTATTAACGGTGATTAACTCCACCGATGTAACTACTACCTTTTCTAAGACGATTAGGGAGGCCGTGCTCGACTTATTCACGGTTATGTCGAGCACTCTTTCCGCAAACTCAATCAGCACAGACATTTACACTCCAACACTGTCATTACTGTCCGGTGATCTTCCAGAAACAGTAGTGCTTAGCGGTCAGGGGTTCGCCCAAGGTGTACAGCAAGTTGTTTCTTATTTGCCAGGCAAACGCTTGTTTTGGGACGATCCCCTTCAAATGTGGACGTTTGTGGATGTGGTCAACGCACCGATCCTCGTCTCCCAAATTGAATCGTCGCAACTAGAACAACTTACGTACGATGTATCCACAGAGGGCAGATTTACCGCTATTCGGCTGATGGCAGACGAATCGGCGCTAGATGACAATATTTACACCCAAGCCGGGACACTAGAGACTCCTAGGGGCAATTTCCAATTAACACGGGAGACCGTAGACCTGACTCCGTATTGGGATGAAACCGCCAGGGCTACTTGGTCGGTTTGGAACATGAGCACGCCGTTCCCCCAAAACATGGGAGATGATTGGTTTTGGGTTTACCGGCGCTGGCAGATGCCTGAGAACTTGACAGAGGAGTGGCCAGGCACGCCAATTACGTTCTTTGCCCAATCTCAAATGGTCGAAGGAGACGCCACAAGTCTCCGGTGGGAGCGCTTCCGCGCCCGAGCTAATTTCAGGCGCCGAACAGTTATTTCCCAATATCCAATTGTGCAGCCGTGGAGCAACGTATGGGAGTTGGGAAGCAAGCACGCTGCTCCGATAGCTGTCAAAATGGTGTATTACCCGCGTAATGTCGTTAACGGCACCATTGTCACGTCGGTAACCAATGCAGGGACACAGGTAACAGTCACCACGTTGTTTGATTCTAGTTTCCTACTCGATCAAATCCGTTATCCCGCCTCTGGCTATGAAGGCACCGCCCATTCTGTCTTTGGAATTGAGCGGGAACTTATTGAACTTGTTAGCCCTACAGAGGTTACTACTGCTAACGCGGCTTCAAAACTGTCGCTGCTTAAAGATGTAGTGGTCACTGGAGAATTGCCTTACAAGGGCGACCCTGTTAAGTCCTTTATGAACCTAGGACTTAAGGTACAGGTTCAGCACGCTAGTAAGTTGACCGGAATCCAGAGTTTTGCTGGCTACATGACTCAATATCGGTATTCTTTCGGCCGCCCCGGCACCAATTATGTAGGATTGACCACAGACAGGGGCGAGGTGATCTAAGTGGGAGAGTTTTACCAGGAACAAATAGCAGGGTTGCTTAAGAAGGCATTTGACCGCATCGCTGCCGTAGAGCGGACTCTTGCTATTCAGGCCCGGGTGGAGGAACTAGAGCCCTCAGAGCCTTCCCCAGAGGTTCCGACTAACCATCCTGGTCTTTCTACTTACTTTTGGTATACAACCCAAGTGGTAACCACAGATGAGGCCAACCGGTGCTTTTTGGGGCGTATTATGGTGCCCACTGACAGTTCTTCTAAGTGGACTCTAAGTAACACCTGGACTTACCTGCAAACCGTGGACGTGCCTGAGGGGCTAGATTTACCAACTGCCGGATCAGTAGTAGGAGCATTTAATACCGGACCTTATGCGCAGGGGAAGACCAGGTTTGCGTTATTTGGAGCCGGCGGCAACTCTTTGGTGAGGTGCAAAATTGCTTCAGTGTCCGACAACCAATTGACTGTAGTTGAATTGGCTGAGGGAGCAAACACAGAGGTGGGCTCTCCGTTCCAAGCTTGGCTTCCGTGGGATTTGCAACGGCAAACTTGGGATGGTCAAACATTAAATAGCGTAAGCTATTCCTATTTGAGTAGTCAAAATAGGGTCGCTAGTCAAGGCTCTATCACAGAAGTGCATAGAATCATCCCCTTGTACTTCGCTGGTGCGGTTGTTTACGTAGGAAAGGTGAAGAATTCACCTGGCGTGTCTGCCAGTACTGACGATTATTTGGACTACAATGTAGCTGGGCGCGCCTGGTCGCGTGTGAGTAGCTAATGTCCTTTCTAGGTGCTTTCGACAAGTCGGAATTGAATGCCTTTATAGCATCAGAACTTAATGCTCGCGGGTTAGTAACTTCTGGAGGCACTGCTGATTGGCGGGACCGGTTTGAAATAGTGTCTGCTTCACTCGCCCTACAATTTTGGTTGCGGAAGACTGAGAATTTCGGGGCTGGTAACAATGTTTGGGAGGATATGGGATCCGCTACTGTAACGTTTAGCACGTTTCCTAGGAACGGCCTCAAGTATTTACTCAACAGGTTTTTGCGTTCCATAGGGTTTTCGGTGGCTGGATGGGAGACTATTTACAACGTAGGGTCATTTACTGACGATGACACGCGCTCCTCTAGGGATTTTGACCTTGCTGGAGAAGTTTCTGTTAATTACGCTTTGTCGGGCGGTGTGGACGGCGACGCAACACCTGTAACACAAGAGATTACTGTGGCGGCGGTTAACGGTGTAGTAACACTTACGTCTGAAGAATTGGACCTAGAAACGGCTTGGGGGGACAGCCCATTCTATTCTGGGTTTGTTCCCACCGACCCTAGTTTTGGATTTGTGGATCCTGAAGGTGCTGTTTGGCTTATTGGTGATTACGTTATTGCAGAGGGAACAGGTACGTTCCCCTCCAATAGTGATTGGTACGCTTATTACATCACCGATCATGCCGCATTTGGCGGAGACTATATTTGGAGTGGCATTAGTTCGCAGGCAACCGTAACTATAGTAATACAAGAGACTTCTGACGGAATTATTTAGAAGATGCCACACTTCAAGTATGTTGTTAGAGATTGCGACGGTTATATCGTTTGCGCGGGAACAGCCAAGAACCAAGTAACAAATGCGGCCCTAGAGGCACTAATAAGTAGGAGTTTCAATTCAGCAGTTGAGGGCACTAACCAAGGAACTCCGTGGAAGGTGGGCGGTATCAGCGCCGCAGGCTTTTCAAGCCGCTCTCGGAGTGATACTATCGGTTCTCACCCAGGTTGGGTTGCGCTTGACGCGGATCTAGCGGATTTTAGTTTTGACACTAGCGGTTGGAGCGCCGATACTGACCCGTTGGGGTTTGGTGGCCTGGGGGACCAACTCGTGCTTAGCGACGGTGACATCTGCGCTGGGTTTTTCATGGTAAATAATTCTAGCAGCCTGTTGTGGTCTACTGCTGAATTGAACTCCCCTATTGTTGCGGCTGGCACCACCTTTGTAGATGTCTATTACTTCATTAATGATGGATCTTATGAAGAGTAGTCTTTGCAGGCTGCAATAGGTTCTGTTACCCTGCGGCGTGCTTACTATCACCGTAGACGATCTTTGGGCATATCTGGACGGCGATGCACGGGCCTTTGGGCCTGTTGACGCCGTAACGTCTTATCTATCTCCTGGTAGGTTCTTTGCACCTTCATTCAAGCGTGGAACGTGGGACGGCCGGATCAAACTCAGAGAATTCGACCGCAAGCAAAAGCAGTACCGGATCCCGTCAGGGGCTTTGGAATTGGTTTGCGAAGCGCTAGATGCTGCCGCAATCCAATACGTTATTGACGATCTTAGGCAGATTGAGGTGCCGGAACTAGTTACTGACCTTGCAGATGGCACTAAACTACGCCCCTATCAAATTGAGAAGATGTGCTTGCCTGCCTTGTTTAAGGGTAGGGGCGTAATCAAGGCGATTGTAGGCGCTGGGAAGACTAGGGTAGCTGCTGCTTTGATTGCCTCCTACAACCTACCTACGCTTTGGTTGACTGACAAATTAGTCCTTATGCACCAAACGCATAAGGTACTGACGCAGGCGTTAGGTAAGCCTGTGGGCCTATTAGGCGGCGGAATCGAACAGATAAATCCTGATATTACAGTGGCTATGGTCCAAACCCTAGTCAGCCGCAAAGACGCATTACAGAACTATCTTAAGACGCTGAAGGTGCTCATCCTTGATGAGGCCCACCACGCTGCTGCTGACACCTGGTTTCAGACGATTCAGGCTATTCCGGCGCCATATCGGTATGGCATTACGGCTACTCCGGTATTTGGCGGCGATGGTCTGCGCCTCTTAGGCGCCACTGGAAGCGTTACTTGCGAGGTTCAGGCGCAGGAACTTATTGAATCTGGTTTCCTCATGGCGCCTGAAATCTACTTTCAAACCACTATAACTCCTGAATTACCAAAGGGAACAGACTATCGGGCAGCATACAAGGCTGGAGTTACGCAAAACGAGGACCGAAACGCCCAAATCTGCGATTTAGCATGGACTTTTTATGTGGAAAACCTTATCTCTATGACCCTCACCAAGGAAGTAGGTCACGGTAAGCTGTTAGCAGCAATGTACGAGAAGATGGGCCTTAAAGCAGAGTTCATTCACGGCGCCATTACGCAGGAGGAACGCGAAGAGCTACTTGGGCGTCTAATTGACAGAAAACTAGATCATCTGGTGGCCCAGGCCCAAATCATGGGAGAGGGGGTGGATATTCCTCAGTTGGAGGGCCTAATTAACGCCACCGGCACCCGAGGTGGCGGCTCAAGCCGCACTAAGAGTGAATTTGATACCGGTAGAAATACTATTCAGGCCATAGGCCGCCTATTGCGCACCCATCCCAAAAAGACTAAGGCTGTTTACGTGGACAAACTTGATCCACACCACAAAACACTATTAGCGGCTTCCAAAGATAGGGTTCAAGCCCTGAAAGATGAGGGCTTCGCTAAGTATTTGAAACGCTGGGAGGATAGACCAATTGCTTGAGTTGCCCAAGGTAAATGTCATAACTGCTGATCCCAATTGGATTTACGCTAACTGGACTTCAACGGCAAATGGTGCGGCCGTAAGTCATTACACGCTTTCTGGCTACGACTTTTTAGCGGCATTAGCACCTACTATTAAAGCCTTAGCAGATGACGACTGCATTTTGGGGTTGTGGGGGACGTGGCCCAAGGCAGACGAGCACCATGCCCTGTATAAGGATTGGGGCTTTGACTACATCACTGGTTTTCCGTGGGTCAAGGTTGTTCCAAACAGCGGAGAGATACGCCGCGGCATTGGCTTCTGGCAGCAATCAGCGTCGGAGTTCTTTTCAATTTGCCGCATTGGGAAACCTAAAAAGCAGAAGATAAAAGACCAGGTCATTGGAATGCTTGTTGGCGAGGAGCGCCAGTTTTACGACCGAATCAAAAAACACTCGCAAAAGCCCTACGGAATCCACGAATGGCTTGAAGAATTGTTTCCAGATGTTCCAAAAGCAGAACTATTTGCCACTGAGCACCGGGACGGCTGGCACTGCTACGGGCACAAACTAGGAACTCATATTGATTTTGACGGAATAATGACCATTGAAGAGGCCAAAGCAGGAGGAAGGCTACCTGAAGACTACGACCCTTGGACCTGGAACTCTGCTAAGGCTGCCAAATCAACATAAATCCTGATAGCATATGGGTATATGTCTTCTTTCGACTACTTGAAAGACCTTAAGCCAGCAGATGTTAGAACCATCATGCTGGCCAAGGTCTATGAATTGGAAAGAA
>Ga0208644_1004615_pt1 | contig 10330 bp, 25 predicted proteins | sample VirMetDEL_Nov_18_FD_184517 | JGI IMG/M metagenome (GOLD analysis project Ga0208644, IMG submission 184517) | Aqueous microbial communities from the Delaware River and Bay under freshwater to marine salinity gradient to study organic matter... | ecosystem: Environmental > Aquatic > Marine >... | reverse complement strand
CCATTGGAATGGTGGACAAGCTCGCAGGTTCGTGGCGCGACACCACAGCGACCGAGTTCGGCGAATTCTTGACGGCTTGCGACCTTGACCCCGAATTCATCGCAAAGTTCATTCCCGAAACCGATGACCTAGTAATCTACTAGGATTCGAGTTTTGAATAAAAGCAAAAGGACTCAGTCAAAACGACTGGGTCTTTTTCGTTTTGAGTCCCGCATACCTTCGGTGCGCATTTAACCCCGGGGCTCAAATAAAAAAAAATAAGAATACCCCAACCCTGACTGGATAGCTACTCCATCGGCAGTCTGTCGTAAGAGGCGGGTGGAACGCACGAGAGGCGGACGGATGAGTGAGGTTATCTAGAACCCTCTCTCAGAGCCTTAGCATCGGTGGTGAACCTTAGCGTTTGACTGACTGTGTACTCCGACTTGTCAGGGCTGGGGTACAACTAAGACTCTATAGCACCCCTATAACAAATGTCTAGACACAACCAAAGCACTCTCGGGGCTTTGGTTGTAAAAAACCTGTCTAGACATTTGTTGTATAGTCCCTATATAATTTAAGTATCTCTGAGAAAGGGGATACTAAATGTTCAATGTAAATTTACTAACAGACGAAGAGCGCAAAACAGTGCTTGAATTATGCGAAAGCATTAACAAACAGTGTGAGGAATTGAGAAAGACACTTGACTCATACAAAGAAGAGCCAAACAGTGGCTCATAGAATCGAGATTTACTCAAAAAACAATAATGGCGAGGCAGTAGATGTCATAGACGTTATTTATGTCTGTAGCGATTGGTGTCATCGTTCTTATTGTGAAGACATTGACCTACTCTACGAGGGGTGGAATGGGGCTCACTCAGTACCTGTAGATTCTGGAATTACTAAATGCGCTAATTGTTCATCAGTAATTGTCGGGTAGTTCTGGCTAGACATCTGTTGAATGGGTCAAGTAAGATTCAATTATCTCAATGAAAGGGGATACAAATGACCGAAACAAAAAAAACTTTCTACCGAACAATTATCACAAACGAAGATAGACAAATTGTGTCGGCACGAAATACAGAATTTTTGGATTTAGCCGAAGAATTGGCAGAATACTGGTATGTCAGAATGATGGGCGTTGAATCGGGTTATGGAATTCTCTGCTATATCGCTGTTCAAAAATTAGAACAAGATTTAAAAAATATCGGATTACAAGTCTGGGAAACTCTCACTGAATTCGAGTATTAAAAATAGTAGTGGTGGAAATAAGATTCTGCCACTATTTTTTTTCTTATAAGCCCCGAGGCTTGCTCTAGAAGCGGGGCCCCATGTCGGCAAGGTGGCTAGACATTTGTTATATAGGTAAGGTATGGTATAGATATCTCAACGAGAGGGGATATCACAATGGATACAAAGGCACTAGATAGGTGGCTAACAAGCGCACCTGAGTTTGAGCCAACGGTAATTAATGCAGATAACTATGACGACTGGAATGACGACTTACGCATCAACGAACGAGTCTGCGATAAGTGCGCCAAGTCAGTCGGCTGGACTGACTATGACACTGAGACCGGCTACGGCATAGCGTTTACTGACTATCTCAGGTTGGACGAGGACGATGAAGTTAATCGTTGCGAGTTCTGCGTTCACTCAGACGACTGGAATGAGAGTGTGCGCTAATGAGTAAGCGAACTAACGCCACGATGGCAACTTGCCAATGGTGCGATAGCGCCGATACTTATGTCTCTGGATACTCGCCGGTGTGTGTCGAGACTCAATATAAGTGCAAAAACTGCCATAACGAGACTTGGCATAACGACAACGAAGGGATTAAGTAATGGGTAAATTATTTGCAGACGACTTAAACGAGTTAGGGCTTGATATGTCGGAATCAATCCGTATTCACCTAGCGCACAACCACTATCCGCCGGTGCCACAAGTTATGGTGCAGGTATGCATTAAAGCCATTTATAGTTATAACGCCAACCTAAACGGCGATGAACTTATTGAGTTGCCCGAAGGTGTGTCGTGGCGAGGCAACCGGTCTGCGCCTGCGTGGGCAATCATTGAGAATCTTCACTTAGATTCATGGTGCGATTCAGGTAGTGAGTCGGACTGATGATAACTAAGAGTCTATTTAGGATGCTGATGAAGTATTTAATAACACGAACTCTGCGAAGATTAAAGTTGAGACTTATGAGTAAGGCTAACTAGCCGAACTCAACGAGAGCCCCGTGCGTGCGATGAGCGTTCAACAACCCGGGGCTATTTTCTAAGCCTTTATCAGCCATATTGAGACGCCCCCAAATAGGGGAATATACCCCTAGTCCACGATGTCACACCTGCTTTGTATAGATATATACAACAATCAACAACATAAAGGAGTAAGCCAATGGAAGACAATAAAATAGCGAGATTAGAACTAGAGATATCATCAAAAAGCGACTGGACTACTAAAGGACTTGAGCCTGACTTTGGTGCTTTAACCCCACAAGACTTCGTGAATATCTACGAACTTGGCAATTTGTATTTGGATATCGGTATGGAAGGTGACGACTCGTTTGCGAAAATTGGCGAACTCACTGGATTAGACCCAGCGCTAGAGTTCAACCTAAGTCCGACATATCGCACGAGTTTGTTAGGACTCTACGACACAATAGGCGCACTCATCGCAAGCGATAGAGAGTATCAAGCCCTTACACCTGATGAGCGATTTAAGCGTGACCAAACTGCTGACGCATTTTTAGAAATTCAGCAAGAGATTCGCAAGAGTCCTGAACTACAGCAACAATTGCGTGACGCTGTCCGTAAAATGCTTGACGATAACAAATAAAAACTAGATAGGCAGATTAGGTTATGCGTAATCTGCTTAAATAAGCCCCGGGCTTAGCGCATATAAGAACCTGCTGCTAAATTACCTGTCGGACATCTGTCGTAGTGGCTTGTTACGCTTATATTCTCACCTGAAAGGGGGTGAAAATTATGTTCAAACTCCGTGAAGTTTGGGCTTTGCCTGCCAACGCTCGGCGCTACTACCTGCGCCGTCGGCGTTGTGGTCAGTCTCACGAAATCGTGATGTGCGAAATCGCACGTATCCACGAGCGTATTCGTGATGACCGAGGGGTTATTAACCTTCGCTGGTAAAACCAGAGTGGGTGTGCCGAAAGGTGCACTCACTGACAAGAGCCCCGACTTATGTTCAGGCTGGCTAGTCGGGCGGGACTTTGATTAAAGGTATCACCATTGAGTGATACCCCTAATCTTATTCTAACTCTAAATACTCGTCTGCGTCTATGCCGAGTAAAGCCACGCTAAAGGCTTCTTGTTGGTCTAACTCACACTCGTGGCAAAGTGTGTCAAAAGAGCATTCGCACATATAATATCCCCTTTCTTGAGATGATTTAATCATAGCGACCCACTACTACAGATGTCTAGCCAATAGCGAAACTCGAATATCAGTTCTTATGTGCGCTTAAAACTCGGGGCTATGCCTATAACTTTAACTAGACATTTGTTGTAGTGCTGGGTAGGATTAACCAACTTATGAAAGGGCAAAAATGAAACGATTAAGACGAGAAATTAAAGTTCAAGACTTGAAAATCGGTATGAAAATTAGGTTCTCAGGTGAATTAAAAATATCGGGATTAGAAACAGATAGGGCATACGACACCATTTACGAAGGCGAAGTGTCTTGGATACAAAATGACGGAAAAAATATTTTTATTACTGTGTTTTTAATTAACGCCGACTATCCAAACGAACTCGCTTGCGTATCTCTTGAAGCCGAACGAGACGACAGAGTTTTTGAGATTAAAGAAATTGAGCGTCAAGGCGTAGGCAACTAATGACAACTATTCGCCAACTCATAAAGTCTCTCTCAGACGAACAAGACTTAGACCAACCCGTCATCTATCAGTATTATCTCGCCGAACATTTTGAGACAGATACCGAAACCTTTAGCAAGGTCGCTGAAACTTTTAATTCTCTGATACCAAACCTGACTGACGGTTATGAAACAATTTCTAGTGAAATCGCTGATACCGAAAAAACTGACAACTAGACATCTGCTGTAGTGGTCGGATATAATTTAATCGTTAGGGCAAGACTGTAAAGGAACTCCAATTTGCCACACGGAAGCCGAAGGGCTGATGTCAGGCTCTTGCCCTAACGGATTACCCCAACTCATCAAAGTTTGATGAACGACATTTTATTTAAGAGCCCCGGCGCAAACTCGGCTCTCGGGGCTCAAGCGAACATATGTTCGTCTTACATTTTTTGGTCGCTATACAGCACCTATACAACAAGTGTCTAAATAAGCATTTTTACTTGACGGTGGTGGAAAGCGACTAGACATCTGTTGTATGGTGTCGCTACAGTGGTATTACCTACTAGAAAAACCCAAAGGGGGTGAACAAATATGTCCAAGCAACTTTCTGCCGTTGCTCGTCAGTATATTAGCGCATTAGAAGCGCAAGCGTCTGCCGAGAAAGCCGTCGCAGTTGCGAAGGAACTGCTTACCGAAGCGTATGCCGAACACGGCGTGAACTCTGTGGAAGCAGAAGGCAAGAGCGTAATGCTCATTGACGCAATCCGACGCAATTTTGACACACAAGCGTTGGAAGCATTGGTCAGCGCAAAGGTCTATCGGGAAGTTACCAAAACTGCCGTAGAACCAAAAGCGTTTGACAAGGCTCGCAAGGCTGGCGAAATTGACGAGAGTGTGGAAACGGCTGTAGTAAAGCCGACACCATATACTCGCATTGTCGTCAAAGACCTTGCCGAAGTCGGCGCAACTGCCGAAGCAGTTTAGAGAAATGGGGCAGGGCGCAAGCCTTGCCCCACTCTTTAACTTAACGGTGGTGGAAAGCCCACCTAATCGTTAATCTGACGAAAGCGAGAGCGTCTTATTTGCGCCGATAGTTCAGCATTACCCTGCTCAACTATTGCGATATCAACCCAAACACCCAAGACCTGCTCGGTGAGTAATTCGATTTTTCTATCTAAGCCCCGGCGTCTATATTCTCTAAGTTCGTCTGCCATATCTAAAGAATACACTCGGGGCTCACGCCGAACGGACACAGGGCATAACGAGCCACACGGGTTAGCACGGCTAGACATCTGCTATATAGGGGTGTATAGTGGTATATGTCGGGCAAACACCTGACGGTTACTAAACAAGGACATCACTACTAGAAAGGCAGGAAATGTCTAAGGCACTATCGGTAAAGGTGAAAACCTCTACGCTCATTAAAGCGTTAGAGGAAGCGTTAGCCAAGCGCGAAAAGGCTTGGGCTAATCAAGAAAAAGAAACTGAGCGTTACGAAAAAGAGAGAGAGGCATACAATGCGTCTATTCTCAAACTCGTGAAATCAGGAAAAGGCAAAATCACGGAAGCCACCGAAAACAAGTGGTATTCCCGACAAGAGCCAAAATCAAAATCAAGGACATTTTCGGTAACGGTAGAACTGCCAAAATCAGTCATACCAACAGAGCCGAAAGAACTTAAAGAAATCCACGAACATCAGCACACAAGAGAGTGTGATGACATCAAGCAGGGTATCCGTATCCTGAAAATGACAGACCAAGAGTATGTCAGCGCAAGCACATACCGAAGCGTGGCTGAATATCTCTAAAAATCTAGGTGGGGCAGGGCTTGTAAATCCTGCCCCACTTAACTACTAGACATCTGTTATAGGGTGTCGCTATAGTGGTATTACCTATCAGAAAGAGGGAAAATGTCAGTATTAGAAACAGCAGAAAAAACCGAACAGAGAATACACGAAATGCTTGGCGAAGCATTTGACTTGCCTAAAGCAGTTATTTACTCCGTCAAGACAAAACCGTCAAATGAGTTAGAAGTAGTCAAACGCCACGATTGTGGTGATGTCTATGACCTACTCTCAGACGAATACACACTCAGCGTTACTAAGAACAGTGAATATATCGCCGTTCTTACTTGTGGTTGGGCTTCGCCAATAGACCACGATGATGATGATGAGCAAGTCGCACCAAGTCAGCACCCACTACGCAGGCGAGTGCGTCTAATGGTTCTTGCTAGCCGTAATGGTGTAGCGAGTGTTCTGAGGTTCTCGGACAGCCCAAATGAAACAGTTACGGACAACGGAAAAGCACAAGGCACATTGGCTGACGCAGTTCTCAAGTTGTTCGCACAAGCAGAAGCAGAAAACAACTAAAAACAAACTTAATCTAGTTACCGACCAACGCCCCCCTTTCAGTTGGTCGGTAACTATCGTTTCGAGCCCCGGCGCAAGAGGTGCGACTAGACATCTGTTGTAAGGGGGGCTAGAATAGGTATCACCTACTAGAAAGAGGAAAAATGGGATATACGCACTATGTCAGACGACCTGTTAAGAACGCAGGCTCGGCTTTTATGTTCGGCAAACTCGCACTAGACGCAAAGAAGTTGTGCGATTACGCAAACGCCAACGGTATCCGTATTCGTAATGGCGAGGGATTAGGTGAGCCTGAGTTTAACGAGGGCTACTTTTCTATTAACGGAGACGCTGAGGGCTTTAGTGATGACGGGCGAGACTTGGCGCACGAGACTTTTCATTGGGCAGGCATACCTGAACAGCCTGAACACCGTAAAGGCGACAACCACTATTTTGAGTTCTGTAAAACTGCTTACAAGCCCTATGACGCTGTCATTACGGCGATACTCATACGAGCCAAACATATTTACGGCTCGTGCGTTGAGATATCGTCAGACGGCGATTGGAATAATGATGGGCTGTTTTCAGACGGATACGGCTCGTGGATTAAGGGTCGTGAACTCTATGAAACCGTATTCGGCGAAGTAGCCGAGTGTCCATTTAATGAGGTCAGCGTATGACGGTCAATCCTGAAAAAGAAAACGAACTCGCACTACTCGCACGGGCTGTATGGGGTGATAGCGCCGTAGAGTTTCTAGTCGGTGCTTTATCGTCAGTAGTTACTGAAAGTCAGTTAGACGCACTAATCACAAAACTAAAGGAGAACTGAAATGAGAGTTACGAATTGGAAGCGCTGGCAACGAACTAAAGGCATAGTCTCGTTTGTTTTGTTTTTGAGCGCAATAGGTTTCGCTGGGGGCTTAGAGGGAGACGCAACAACGCCGATACCTTCACCTATGGGCTTTTTGATTTGTCTCGCCCTATCTACTGCTTTGATGTTTAATGTCTCAAAGCGAATTAGATAGCCGGGGCTTAGTTCACAATGACTAGACATCTGTTGTAGGGGTTATATAAGGTATCACCTATGAGCGAAACATCTATAGAACTAGAGAAGTGGTGGGCTGAATACAAGCCAGTCATTAACCACTTTACCGACCCTGATGACGGCATTTATCATTTTGAGACCTATGGTGATGAAATTGCCTATGTCAACTCGCCTGAAGTTGATATCCATAATGTTTGGACTTGGTGCGACGGCGATGTAGGCACTTACTTAGTTAGTGGCTACCGTATGGTTAATCGCATTGGATACTTTATTACCGAAATACCTTGGACTATCCACGGGCTCGTCATTCCTTACGACACCTACGAAGAAGCGACCGTATGAACTTAGAACACTTAACTAGCGAAGCGATAATCCATTTTCAAGCGTCAAGAGACGCAGTTGAGATATATCTAATCCAGTCGGGCGATAAATACGAACTAATGTGGGGCGACTATATCGCCAATGTTTGGTGCGAAGAATTCTCGACCTTAAGCACGGCTCTCAGCAGGCTTGCTCAACTCATTTGGATTACCGACAAAGACGACAGCGAAGGCAACTTGTTCTTGCCAGCCAAAGAAAATTGGGAAACGATTTGGAATTATCACTGCGAACTGTGGTGCGAATAATCTTTTTAAATTAGAAGCCCCGGCATGCATAGCTGCACGTTGAGCATCGGGGCTACGGCCGAACAAGTGTTCGCTTTGGCAGTTGCTAAAAATAAAACAAAATTCGCAAGCCCTGTTTTATATGACGGTGGTGGAAAGCATTGAATAATACGGCTAGACATTTGTTGTATAGGTGGCTATAGTGGTATCAAAGGAGAAATTACTATGAAACCTAAACCGTTTACTAAAGCAGACTTTGAAAATAATGTTGGCTTGAATTTTTTCGTTGCCACAAAGCGAGATGTTTATGAAGGTGAAATCATAGACGCTAATGACAAGCATTTAACTATTGAACGCTTTGACAGAGTGAAAGATGAAAACCGAGAATTAGATATCCCTTACGGCGATATTCTTTGGGCAAAAGAGGACATCTGATGTCAAAAACTATTCACCTATCTCTGACAGTGCCTGAAGAGATTGACGCCGAAGAAATTGTGGAGACCATGTATATGGACTTCTTCTACAATAATCGTGGAGCGTTACCAGAGCGATATCCAGATATTGACGACTTGATGGCAAAAATTGAATTAAGAATTATTGACAGTGGTATCTATACGGTGGTGGATAAGGAGAAAAACTAATGGGACTTGACCAATACCTATATGCAAAGAAATACACATCCGATAGTGCAATCTTCAACACGATAGAAGAGTTTGACCAACTAAAAGAAATACTCGGCACTGATGTTGCTTTTCTTACTGAACGAAATCCGAGCATCTCTGTTGAGATAAAAGTGGGTCAATGGCGCAAATCAAATCAAATCCACAAATACTTCGTAGACAACTGCCAAGACGGCAGAGATGACTGTCGTGAGTATTACGCTGACAGAGAGAAACTGGCTGAACTACTAAGCCTGTGTAAGCAGGTGCTTGCCGACAAATCAAAAGCAGAGGAACTGCTTCCTGTTCAAGAAGGTTTCTTTTTCGGCGACACTGAGTATGACCAATGGTATTACTCTGACCTAACCGACACAGTAGAAATACTAGAGAACTGTCTCAAAATGAGTAATGACTGGGAGTTTCATTACCAGTCATCTTGGTAAACAAGGAGAAACAATGACCGACAAAACATACCGGGTTACAGTCCAAGTCACGACCGAAGTCGTTGCCGACAACTACAACGAAGCTATGCATAACGCAATAGAAAAAGTCAAAAATCAAGTGGATGATGACGGGGCTTCGCCTAGAGACACAATTGGATTTTGGGTAACTGGGATTGCCTGCGATGAAACTGGCTATATGGTCTTTGAGCAGGACTAGACATCTGTTGTATATGGTGCTATAGTGGTATTACCTACTAATTACTAAAAAGGAGAAACAAAAATGGGTATGGATGTTTATGGGGAAAACCCAAAAAACGAAAAAGGCGAATACTTTCGCAATAATGTATGGTGGTGGCGACCACTTGCAGATTTTGTCTGCAACAACTACGAAGACATTGCGCAACACTGCGAACACTGGCACAGCAACGACGGAGACGGTCTTGACGCTGAGAAAAGCCGAGAATTGGGTGAGCGCATATTGGCTGATGTCGCTATTGGAATGGTCGCTGAATACGAAAAATCCTACAATGCATACCTAGCCACGCTGGAGCGCAAAAAATGCAAACTCTGCGAAGGCACGGGTATCCGAACTGATGAAATCGGCGTAAAAGGTGGGTCGCTCACCAAAGAATTATCAGCCGAAGTAGCAATTCTCGTTGGCAGAACTCACGGATACTGTAACGCCTGCAGTGGAATTGGAACCGTTGAGGACTGGGCAATGTCATATCCGTTCAATACGCAAAATGTCCAAAACTTTGCTGAGTTCCTAGTGAACTGTGGGGGCTTTAAAATATGCTGACCTACGCAAAACTTTCGCCTGCAATAAAGGCTCTTATCTCTAAGCCTAAAAACGAGAAAGCGCTAGCAGGCTACTCAATGGAAGTCTCTCAGTCAATGGAACACTCTCAGGGAGTTTCGTGGACAGGTGTCATCAAGTTAAACGGCACTGTAATCGCTGACGTAGAAAATCACGGAGACGGTGGCTGTAATGTTTACCAGCCAATCATTAAAGATGAATACGACAAACTAATCAAACTAGCCGAGCAGGCATACCCTAACAATTATGAAAAGTTAGATGCCCTAGTTGGATACCTAGACGTCATCACAAACTGCTAGAAATCTGTGAGATACTTATCTTTATGACAAACAACGAAGAACTTAAAACAATTGTAGACAAAACTCTACAGCAGATAAATGGAAGAGACCTAGTCTCGGCTCAAGAGGTAACAGACCTTCTGCTAGACATAAGGCTTCTCTTGCTTTCTGAAGAGGCGAAAACTACAACTACATAGATTTTCAATAGAAATATTGAAACAAATAAACAAACAAAAAGGAGAAAACAAATGAATACCGAAGTTAAAGAAAAGAAAGTATCCAAGCGTCTTAAAGCAAGACGGTCGGAATTGAACATCTCGCAAAATGA
>Ga0208644_1004614_pt1 | contig 10331 bp, 7 predicted proteins | sample VirMetDEL_Nov_18_FD_184517 | JGI IMG/M metagenome (GOLD analysis project Ga0208644, IMG submission 184517) | Aqueous microbial communities from the Delaware River and Bay under freshwater to marine salinity gradient to study organic matter... | ecosystem: Environmental > Aquatic > Marine >... | reverse complement strand
GAAGTTGGGGTTGGCAAACTTGTAGTCAGCAACGTCGGTACCGTTGATCTGAAGCTTAACCTTGTTATCGTAGGTACCATCGTCGGCCAGGATGTTCACACCAGAGGCGTTAGCAGCCGCGAGGTACTTGATGGGGTGGTTGAAGTTGAGCTCCTGGATCTTGGCACGGGAGGCGGTGGCCTTCTGGACCTGGGTGATGATCATGTTTTGGGGAGTAGAAGCGAAGTAGTCACGTTCGTTGGTGTCAAGAAACGCGTAGTTCGCGTAGATATCCCATTTGAAGCTGTTATCAGCGGCCGCAGAACCCCAAGTGATGCGAAGCTCCACATCGTGGTACTGGAGAGCAATGAGTGGGAGGGCAGTCTGCCAGTTCTCACAGAAAGCGAAGCGGAGAGGGTAGAAGCTCTCGGAGGCGGCACCAGTGTAGAGACCACCCGCGACGGACTTGGAGGAAGAGGTCGCTGAGAGGGTGGGGGCGATGAGGGTGGAGTAGGTAGAGTCCTGTTCATCAATCACCTGACCACCGATGAGAAGTTCAACCTTGGAAATCATGGTGGTCCAATCCGCCACGGCTTGGGTCTTGAGACCGTTGTTAGGAACAAAGTACACATAGTTGAGAAGGTCACCCTTGCGCTCGAAGCGCACGGTAGACATGCCATTGTTAGAGACATTACCCTGGATCACTTGACGTTCCACGGTTTGGGAGAAGTTGGTATGACGCTTGTAGGTAGAGCGGAAAAAGCTGATTTCGGGCGAGCCGACGAGGTGCGCATCCTGAGCACCGACAGCGACGAGTTGGGCGATACCACCAGACATTTTATAATATAGTGAGACTTTATTTTTAAGCTTGGGGAGGGAAAGTTGATTGGGGCGAGTGGTGAAGCCACTCGGGAATCCTCACAAACCGGGACACAATTTGTAAGAGGTCTCGATCACTTAATCTGGCCGTATAGGCCATGCCACACTGTTGTAGGTAGTAATCCATGTACCATTTGGGTCGATTGTTAGTGTCGAAGGTAAATCTCGTAGAGCCTGGCGGTACGTTAACCATTCAGTCTTCTTCTCTGTAGACAGTCCATTATCCGCTAACTGAGACCAATCGGATTCAGATAATCTTTTAGTACGTTCCTCGCGCATATAATTCAAGAGTCTATCTTTTTTCTGTTCATCTGTCAAAGTTGGTACGGGTTCATATATCGAAGTTGGTAAGGGTTCATCCATTTACTCTAGCATAACATTTTATCTTTAACGCTTTAACGGTAATGCGTTCACGTGAAACGACATATCGTCTATAGATGCTGCAGGTGCGACGTATAAAGAAAAATAACCATAACTGGCGCTCTGGAGGTCCTTGTCCACTCGGAACGTGAGTTCACCTACTGTACGATGATGATAAAATTGAGTAACAGCGGTTAGGGTTGCCCCGGGGCTACCACCAAACATACCATTACCATCACCATATGTATTGTACGGAAGTGTAACTACGGCTGAACCAAACCAATAGTATTGGACACCACCACCTCTCCCATTACCCCAACTAATACGAATCGTCGCTACACCACCTGTAGTACTAGGTAGAGCACTGAAATCACATAACTTAACATATGAACCAGAACTTACGGTCCCTATGGCTGAAGATGCCCTTAATTCAGTACCCCCCATATGGAGACCTCCAGAATGTATATGCAACGTAGCGTTACCGGGATTCGTCGTCCCGATCCCGATATTTCCACCAGCAGGGTTCAAGAGAATCGGTTCCGGTCGAATGCTAGCGTTTTGGTCCCATATGTTTTGTATGTATGCACGAGGGTTGTTACCACTATCACCACCTGTATCTGTACCGAGCATACCAATACACAGAGCGTCATAGTTTTCTGCGGTTCCAGTTATCATGACAGACGCGTTGGAATATAAATCACTGAGCGATGCGACCGTAACTATACCTTTCTTTGCTTTGATGTCTAACGGTGCCAATGGATTCGTCCTCCCGATGCCGACGTTGCCAGCACCGGTGATACGCATATATTCACTAGTACCCGCCCTACCAAAAGCCATACCATATTCACCAGTCGAACCACTGGGATTAAAATCGATATATCCCTGTTCGGTGCTGTCAACACGTCTCTGTAATCTCAATGTAAAATCATCCCATCTGGTGCCAGCACCAGTCTTTTTTTCAATAATTTCAAAGTGACCCACACTCCCACCACTAAATCCATTCTCGGTGTGAAATAACTTAGTTGTTACTGATATATCATCTGGTTCCATCATATGAAGACGGCAATCTGGATCCGCCCGCCCGATGCCGACGTTGCCGTCACGGTATATGGTTAATGCGTGATTACTTGTATCAACATCATTCGTATCGTCAGCGTTGTCCATACAAAATAAAAGGTCACCACGGCCGTTGGTATCGGCTCTTTTGAAAAATATACCAGCCTTGCTGAGACCCGTTGTACTTTCACTGGTGGTTGCGACACTAAATTTGAGTGTTGCAGAACCCGTACCAGAGTTGTTTTGTTCTATCAAGAGACCGTGATCATCATTTGCCCCACTTTTCCAAATATGTGTGACATCTTGTGGATCCGTCGTCCCGATACCGACGTTGCCCGACCTCAACCTTAAATCGGTGGTTGTTCCACTATCGTAAATCTTTGTGAGACCTGTCTCGTCTATGGCACCGTTGTTCTCGGTGGCCACTGTAGAATAGTCATCATCTATTGTGGAATCTCTGTGAGTAATCTCAACTTCCACCGACGTAGCACTATCAATTTGAAGGTATATCTCATAGGTACTGTTAGACTCTTTATTATAGACCTTGATTTCATTGGGTTGAGTGGCTGAACCACCCCCACCGATAACTATTGAGTCACGAACACGGGAGATCCCACCACTACCAAAATAGTTGAATTGAATGATTTCTACATCTACGTCAAGGCGTGTCATCTTCGCACGGATGGAAAGCCACTGGAAGCCACCCACCGCGTACGACCCCGTGGCGATTTTCCAGTTTGAGCCACTTGGAAAATACTTCATCAACTTGATATAATTATTGTTAAGACCCGCACCAATCTGTTTCAAAGTACCATTCGTATCAAGCGAAAACTTGGAACTCGCAGCCGTAAGGTTTGAGGAAATCTCAACATCTCCTGAAAAGGCTTGAACGTTCGTCGCCGCCATTTATAAGTACCGGACAAAATTTATTTAGTATCCAAACGTGATAACATCTGTAGACCCTTCGGTGATTTTAGTCACTGCACCACTCGCATGGGCTGAGATATATTCGATGAAAATATTGTAATTACCAGCAGCTGCCATATCGGTTGTTGGTGCGAGGGCTACAGTTGTGGTAGTAACAGCAACTGCACTGTTCCATGGATTTGTACTCGCACTACCAAATACACTGGTAGGACCCTTTGCGATTGTTAAGGGTGTTCCTCCTGTTCTGTGACCACCACCACACTCCATCGAAAGTGTACTGACTTCATCATCACTCTCAATGAGATGTGCTACAATCTTGGCATAGAAGACGTGGGTAGAAAATGTAATTTTAATTGTGGAATTCGCAATAGTTTGACCATTACTGAGAGCTCCTGTAAAGGAGTAGGTCTTCTTCGTGACCCCACCAGTATTGGTGATGAGACCCCCTGATATGTACACATTGGCTGCGTGGACATTCGTCTGTGTACTTATACCACCAGCAACTGTGAGGGTACCCGTCAAAGTGTCTATGGCTTCAGTTGTATCTGTTACATCAACACTACCAGAAGACAGGTCCGCTGCGAAGATGGTCTTGGCAACCCCTAGACCACCCACAACCTGTAAGGCTCCACTTGTAGTTGTGGTAGCGTCTGTGTCATTTTCAATCTTACCTGTTCCTCCAACGAATAGGTTTTCTACTATACCTGCACCACCCGCAACCTGTAGAGCACCAGTGGTTGTACTTGTAGATGTTGTAGTTTCCGAAATGTGTGTAGATAGTGTTACGAGAGCGCCAACATTAGCTGTACCACGAATATCTAAAACGTTTGCACTGGCTACAGCTGTTGATACGTTAGCATATATATGAGAAGCTGCAAACACATTTGTGGCGTAAATATTAGATTCAACACCAAGACCACCATTTTGAACAATTATAGCACCTGTATCCTTTGTTGTAGAGTGGGTTGTATCTGTCACTGTAACACTTTCAAACGTTGTATCGGCGGCGTGTATACTCTTAGCAACACCAAGACCACCCAAAACCTGTAAAGCACCTGTCGTAGTTGAAGAGGCATCTGTCTCATCCCAAACCTTGGTTACTCCACCGACATTTAAGTTTAGTTCAATACCAGCGCCACCACTTTGAACTATGAGAGCACCGGTATCTTTTGTTGTAGAATTTGTACTATCTGTGATGTTGACACTTTCAAAAGTTGTATCGGCAGCGTGTATACTCTTAACAACCCCGAGGCCACCTAAAACCTGTAAAGCACCTGATGTAGTTGTGGTAGCATCCGTGTCATCCCAAATCTTACCCGTACCACCGACGTTTAAGTTTAGTTCAATACCAGCGCCACCACTTTGAACTATGAGAGCACCTGTATCTTTTGTTGTAGAATTTGTACTATCTGTGATGTTGACACTTTCAAAAGTTGTATCGGCAGCGTGTATACTCTTAACAACCCCGAGGCCACCTAAAACCTGTAAAGCACCAGTTGTAGTTGAAGAGGCATCTGTATCATTTTCAATCTTACCAGTTCCTCCAACGAATATGTTTTCTCCTATACCCACACCACCCGCAACTCGGAGGGCACCTGTTGTTGTTGAAGTGGACTCAGTTGTGGCACCGATAATAACGTTAGAATCTGTAGAAATGTTTGAAGTTACGTGAGCATTCCCCGTTACATACAACTTTGAGTCTGGGACGTTGTCATTTTCACCGTCTCCAATTCCTATACCTAGACCACCATCAACGATGTAGACATTTCCATATTCAACTGTCACAGTGTTTTGCGTGATGAGATGTCCCCACACATTTGCTGTTATGTGTGCATCATTTTTCCAAGTAACAGAATCCGTGTCTGGTCCTTCATTTATATATCCCATAGAGAGATGGTGTCCGGGTGCACCTCCCACGTGTGTAGAGCCGTGGTGAATAATTCCAATGTTATAGTTTGGGTGTTCCATGATAATACCAATATCCAGATCATGTTCCGTGTTATTATTGGCTAAAGTGATAATCCTATCCGTAATCACTAAATCGTTTGAAGTGACCTGGAACGTGTTACCTACAACCGATATGTTACCAGTAATTTCAACATTAGCATTAATCACAAGTGTTCCATTGTCTTGTGTGATGAACGAATCCACTAATTTTTTAGATCCGTCTGTGATTGGTAGAGTAGTGGTTGACATGTTTAATAGTTTCACACTATCAAGGGTTGTATCAGCCGCGTGGAGTTCTCCAGTTACACCTGCACCACCAGTGACTAGGAGGGCACCACTGGTCTTAGAGGTAGACACAGTTGAATCTGAAATGTGTGTGGATGTCGTAACGAGGGCACCCACATTGGCTGTACCCCGAACATCAAAAGTATTAGAAGTTGCGGAGGTGCCCACAGCGATGTGAGAAGCCGCGAAGACATTTGTAGAGTGGATGTTAGCCTCAACACCTAGGCCACCTTGGGTCACTACGAGGACCCCAGTATCCTTGGAGGTGGAGTGAGTTGCATCTGTCACCGTACCACTCGTTGTGGTGAGAACGCCCACGTTGGCTGCACCCCTAACATCTAGGGGCTGTCCAGGGTATATAGTTCCCACACCAACCCTATCACTCTCAGCATCTACGTGGAGAGTTGTGGAATCAACGGTTACATTTCCAGCAACGACGAGGTCACCATGGAAACCATCACCAGAAGTAATACTCACACCTCGGAGAGTCACTGCGTTTGCCACGGAGTTGCTTGAACTACTCACAGCTGTTGTGAGTGGAATGTTCAGGTTTTCAGATGCAATCTTTTTCAAATCATTGTTAATATTGTTGACATAGACATAATTCATGTCATTGTAGTCTGTAATCAATTCCGCATTTGGAATATCATTGGCACGACCGATACCAGTTACAAAAATCGCACCAGATGAGGCGTGTTGTCTCGTACAGATACCCAAGTTTTGAATGAGATCTGGACTTGCTGAGACATCATCATCTGGTTTTACCGCTGTATGGTAACCCGAATAGACATTACTCACATAAACAGTTCCACCCGCAGTCAAGTGGGTTGTATTAACATTATTGAGAATACCGTATGTCAAAACAACACCCTCATCCTCCGGGCCAATATCTTCATACACGAGGCCAAAACATGGCATTTGTGAAGCTATGTGGGACTGTGCGGCTCGGACATTTACAAGACCCGCATTTTGAGTAGATGACACATAGACAGTATTACCTTTGTAAAGTGTTCTACCTTCGGCTATGGAATAACCATTTTTGACCCGTGTAAAGTTTTGTTGAGGGTAGTCATTTGACCATTCATTGTTAATGTACCTGAGAACTTGATTTGTTCTTGGATTAGAAGCCAAGTTACTCACATTTTCCAATTGTCCCAAACGAATTTGGACGTTGGAGATCTGATCGGTCACAATGGCGGTGGTGGGATCCAAAAAGTCCATTGTGTGGGTGATGAAAACGTTGTCACCCTCAAGGTGGGTGTTTCCACTCACAATAAGGGCCTCGGTCACTTGAACGTTACCAGTGACATAGGCGTTATCACTGACTGTCAGTTGATTTGTGATGTTGACATTACCGGATACATAAGCGTTTCCAGTAAGTGTGAAATCCTTGTAGGCTACGACATTACCATCCACGTAGACGTTACCCATAACTTCAAGGTCCTTATCGGCATACACATTGTTGCTAACAGTCAACTCTTCGGTAATAGAAACATTTCCAGATACATATGCGTTACCAGTTAAGGTAAAGTCCTTAGAGGCTACAACATTGCCACTCACATAAGCATTACCGGTTAGGGTAAAGTCCTTGTAGGCTACGACATTTCCATCTACGTAAACATTTCCAACAACCTCAAGGTCCTTATCGGCATACACATTGTTGCTAACAGTCAACTCTTCGGTAATGGAAACATTGCCACTCACATAAGCATTACCGGTTAGGGTGAAATCCTTATAGGCTACAACATTTCCATCTACGTAAACATTCCCAACAACCTCAAGGTCCTTATCGGCGTATACATTGTTGCTAATAGTCAATTCCTCTGTGATACTCACGTTACCACTCACATAGGCATTACCAGTTAAGGTAAAGTCTTTATAGGCTACCACATTTCCATCCACATATACGTTACCCATAACTTCAAGGTCCTTATCGGCATACACATTGTTGCTAACAGTCAACTCTTCGGTAATAGAAACGTTTGTAGATACATACACATTTCCATCCACAAGAACATCTTCGTGTGCGTAAATGTTAGCATCCACATGGGTTAGACCGTAGACGTGGACATTAATATCTTCGTCAGTTTTTGGTGTAAATGTCTTATCAGTTGGTTTTGCATCGGTATACGCCAAAGCAAACTCATCGGTACCCTCACGGTACCCAATAACAACATTTGACAGAGCTTCTGGTCTATGCATCAGAATACCTAAATCAAGGGTTGTATCACTCGCTCCATTATTTGTCCCGAGTTCAATAAGAGCATCCTTGATAGATGTGTTTTCAGTATAAATCACACTGGTATCTCCATTTACTCTAAGATTGCCATCAATCACGACATCTCTAAGAATCGCAACATTACCCGAAACAACGAGGACATTTGAACCTGTATCATTCACGTATAAGTTTGAACCAACCGAAAGTGTGTGTTGAGGAAGAAAGTTTGCTACACCCACTCTTCCTTCTGTAACTATGGATGTATCATTATTAAGTTCATCTTTGACCAAAAACTGAACTGTATTCGCTGTGTTATTAGAACGAGACACTACAAGATCAAGTGTAGCACCACCAACCAAAGCATTTGCAGACTCACCAGATTCAGTAATCTCCTTGGTATTGCGATCGTACATCAAAAGTACAACTTCTGGAGCTGTGAAGTCGGGTCTGTTTCTGATTGGTGACAAATACACCGCGTTACTAAAAGGTGTTGGAACTAGAACATTACTCGCGTTGAAGACGATAGTATTTTCCTCCTGTTCTGTGGCATCTGGGACATTCTTACCAAACCGAATCTGAGTAGATCTCTCTACTGACGGCAAGTTCTTCACCATTTAATATATGAAGCTAAATTAATTTGCGTAAAGGAGGCCTGCCATCCCGTTTTGTATACGGAGGATGTTATAGTTGACCGCATATATTGGGTCATTTATGGGCAAAGTTTCACTCATGAGTTTGGCTGACTCAATTCTACTGAAGTTTAGTGTACCCGTGGGTTGGAGAGAGCTGGTCATGAGACAAAAGCAGTAAAGGAAAAAGTCTGGAGAAGTCACGAAGTTTGTGTGATAATAGTTCATCACATCAATGAAGTGTGGTTTACCCCATTTGTAGTTGGACAATTCAACGCCATTGATACTCAGTTTAACTTTATTCGTTGGTGAAGTAAGAGCACCATCCACAGTCGTATCCGAAGAGGCGAGATACTTTACTGGATGATTGAAAATGAGATCTTGGACTGTCTCACCACTTGGAATATTCTTTTGCACTTGGGTGATGAGGAGATCGTGTTTTCTTGTCGCGATGTTACCTCTCTCTTCATTGTCTAGATAGTAATAGTTTGCATACATTTCAAAATTATAGTTGGCGGCTTGGGCTCCCCAGTGAATTCTCAACTCAACGTTATGGTAATTGAGGGCTACGAGAGGTAGGGCACACTGTGGTCCTTCACAAAAGAAGAAACGAAGGGGGTAAAAGTAAGAACGCGCGTGAACACCTGGGTGTGTACCGATCGCGGATCTAGAAACGTTTTGCGCGAATGTATCTATGGCAATTTTTTCGGTGAAAATAGAGTCCTGACTATCAATGACAGAACCACCGATGAGCAGTTCAATCTTATCGATGAGAAGATCCCAACGAGACGTGTCTACAGCTTGGTTGGTATCATCTATGGTGAGGTAAATGTAGCCGAGCATATCACCAGATCTTTCAATCTGAACACTTGACATTGAATTATTTTTCACATCTCCGCGTATCGTCTGCTTCTCGACGGATTGTGAAAAATTGGAGTGTCTTTTAAACGTGGAATTAAAAAACGATATCTCCGGGTTGCCCATGATGTACTCATCCTGAGCGCCGATTGCCACTAATTGAACAATACCTGAAGACATGTTTATTACTACTTTAAAGGGAGAAAATTACAAGTTTGGTTTTCTACACACAAATCTAAAAACTAAAAAGTTGGCACCATCATCCGAGGAGTTTTTGATGGTAGCACCGGTTTGATCTCTAATCGTAACACTGAGACGATCAATTCTTCTGATTGGGTTCACATATTGGCTAACGATGGGGTAGTTATCCTTGAAGCTGATGAGGGAGTTACCGGCCTCATGGGTCGTACCATCTGTCACGATACTCGCGAAAGAACCCCTAATCATACTCATATGGGACTGACCGGTGAGAACATTGGAAGCTCTGTCGTTAAAGATGGTATCCAACTCTTCAACAGAAACATAGCAATGTTCTGTGACAACGTTGGAGTGAATGTGAGCGGCGAGGAGTCTAGCCTGAACAACATTTTTGAGGGGCTGCTGGAGATGGCAAGTAAAAGTGTTGGCACTGTCTTGACCAATGGAATCAACAGTTATGACATGATATTCATAATCAAGATCTGGAATAGTTTGGGGAGAAGTAACCAAAGCCATTTATAATAACTTAGATTAAAGATCCACCGATTCCATCCTCAATCTCGTAGCCAGCTTGCTCAGAGACGAGCTTTTGGGCACCACAGAGGCCACCTGGAGTAAGGCTCTTGGTGTAAGGGCTACCCTCCTTGGTGTGACCAGGGGCACACTCCACACGGTGCTCAAGATCAAAAAGAGACTTCTCGTTGATAGCCTTGATGACGATTGGTCTAGGCTGATACTTGCTGGTAGTTTTGAAAATACCGAGAACAAAGATCACAGCGATCAGGCTGAAAATACTGATGAGAGCGTTTCGGTTCGCACGGTTAAGGTTGTACATTTATAATGTACAGACATATTTTTTTGAAAATGCGTTAAAGGTTAATTAATAGTTTCCATATAGAGAGTAGATGGACGAAGAAATTGTCATTGATCGTGGAACTACAAATGTTATGAAGTTAGATGCAGACGAACAAGCCCTCATGGATGAAATTGAAATT
>Ga0208644_1004613_pt1 | contig 10334 bp, 20 predicted proteins | sample VirMetDEL_Nov_18_FD_184517 | JGI IMG/M metagenome (GOLD analysis project Ga0208644, IMG submission 184517) | Aqueous microbial communities from the Delaware River and Bay under freshwater to marine salinity gradient to study organic matter... | ecosystem: Environmental > Aquatic > Marine >... | reverse complement strand
AAACCTCAAAGTTGATTACCTCACCGATAGAATAGGACTTGCTCAACTCGTAGTTGTTATCCGTTGGGGCAGATGTACCACTCCAAATCTTTAGATTCAAAGACATAGCATCCAACTCATCGTTGGTGAGGGTGTTGTTCTTTCCCGTGTAGAAGATAGGGCTTCGTGCCATCTTCAATGATGAGGGATAGGCAATACTTGGTGTACTCATTTGGTTGTGTATTTCAAGAAGTCTTCGTTTGTGAGTTTAAACGCCTCAACGATTTCAGGAGGCAATTTATCAAAGGCCAACCCAAAGGGACGGCTAAAGAATTTGGTGGGCTTGATTCCGTTATAATAGATGCTTCTCGCTAAAGCATATTGAAGGCTCTTGCGTGGAATGAATCTACCCGTCTTTTTATCACGGACTCCCTCAAGACCTTTTCGGACTACCCAATTACCAAATGCCTTTGCGGGAGGCATCTTGTTGGTGTATTTGTATGGGGTATCGTATTTCTTCTTTACACCGCTAACGCCCTTGTCTTGATACTCTCCGTATTCCTCCATCTTAAAGGATAGAGAGAATGAATTAGAGTAAACCTTTAGGTCATAATCTAAAGACTCATACAAACGCTTGGTAGAGTTCCTTTTTTGGCGCGTGAGGTTGCTTCTCGCTTGTTGGATAACATAACGAGCAAACTTATCAAGAGTGGATTCTATGTTCTCTTGACGGCTCATTAGCAAATAGAGATTTCAGTATTTGAAAGCAATACATCAAAGGTTGCCGTCCATCCCGCAAGGAGGTTTTCAAAACGCTCGGTGAATGGTACGCAAGTGGGGTTGCCATCTAACTGATACAGGTCGGTATATAGAGTTCCCCTCCGTAGCTCGGTAACCAAGTCGTTGATTACGGCAAGTTGGGTGTTGAGGATGTCTTGCTCGTTGTTCGTGTTGTAGAAAGGCTCATTCTGATCTCTTGGGTCTTCCTTCGTTTCGTCTACCACATCCATTGCAATGACCGTGATGCTCATACGAACTGTCTGCCCCTCAAAGGTGGCTTGGTTGACCGTAATATGAGAGAGTGGGAAGATGGTTTGCTTGTTGAGGTCTACATCATAGATGTCCCCATAGGTTACGACATTCACTTGGCTATGTGCCTCAAGGGTGTCTTTGATGGTTTTGGTTATGTTGTAGAACTGCCTCATTTCAGTTTGCTTTTGAGTATTCGGGTTTCGGTTTCGGTTCGGTGTTTTTCAAAGGAGAGGAAGGTAAGACATTGGTGAAGGGGTAGTCTTCCAATCTCATCAAATCGTCTAACATCGCCTTGAGCGAGGGAATGGAAGGTGGTATACCAACCCCATCGGTTTGAGAATTGGCTTTTGGGGGTGAACTCTTCAATGCCTTGTGATTCTCCAAAGAGATCAGGGTAGCCATTAAGAGTTCTTTTCCTAAAGTCCAAAAAAAAAGCACCGCACCCATTACGACATCCATCGGAGCTTCCTTCATTAGGTCGCAGTATTTGGTGGCTGACTCGTAGGGTTCAATGTCATATCGCTTTCCGCTCTTTTGCACTACAGGACGATACAATACCGCCATTGTCTTATGGAGGTTTTGGGTGTCGCTCATATAAGAATCAAGGTCTACAAACTCTCCGTAGGTGATGTCCTCTAATGAGGGGACGAATCCAAACTCTTGCCCTTTAAGAGTGAATCTCGGTGTCAACGATGGTTTCTCTTGCATCATTGCATTGATGTGAGCAAACACATTAGAAACATCCTTAAAACGGACATTGGGCAACTGATCCAACGGAACATTGCAAAATATCTCCAATGACTTCTTGGTCAAGAACTCGTTGTCCCCCTCCAAACGAGCAAAACGCTGATACTGCTCAAGGGTGATTTCCGATAACGAGGTGGGTACAATGACTTTTAGTTCCATTGTTTAAATAACCTTTAGAATTTATCTTATAGCATAACGCCCGTAGTTCGGACGGCTCAACCTGTTGAAGGTCGCATAGCGTGTTGCATCAATAGCGTGGTTGAAGGCATCAATGGGTCTATTCAGTAGATTCCCGTTCTTGTCCTCTTGCCATTTGTAATTTTGAAACTCTCGGATTGCATTCTTGCTTTCCTTCGTGACAAATATCTTATGGCGTTTGAGGATGTCTATTCCCGCCATCACGCTATCCGCACCTTTAGCCGTTGGCTTGACATTCCATCCCATACGATGCAACTCCTCAATGCTCTTGGGTTCGGCACTATCCGCCCAAATCTCATCAAATCTCGTCAGTCCAAGTTCGGATAGTTTTTGGCTAATATCTTGGTTGGTTAGGTTGGTGTGATAGAGCAACTCTTGGATGTATAGGTTGTCACCATCTTTAAACACCTTAACAAGGGAGGTTGGGTCATTGGTGAATCCGAAGTCAAGTCCTAATGAGATGAGTTGGCCTTTCGGTTCTTCGGTTACTTGGAATTGGAAGATTGTAGCTCTTGATATACCACGCTCTCCAAGACCGTAGATTCTCCAATAGTCATCATCCGTACCACGAAGCCTTTCAATCTCATCTACGATGGTTGCATCCAAGAAGGGATTGTCCCTGTAAGTAGATTGGATGTAGGTGATGTCATCTCTTGACAGGAGGCGGTCATAAATCCAATGGAAGGAATCAGATGGGTTGTAGTCAATCCATATCCTTTCCGATGTTCTCACCAATAACTGAAAGAAATCCTCCCAAGTGAGTTCGTTGGCCTCATTGCAGAATAGATAGTCACGCCTTGCTCCCCTTTTCTTTTGAGGCTGATCTAACGACACGAACTCAAAAAGGTTTCCGTTGAGGGAATAGGTGTAGTCCGATTTGTTATGGTTTTTCTCATCATAGATTCCCAAGCGATTGAGTATCTCAAAGAAATCCCGATAGGCGGTCATTTTAAGCGATGGGAGAGATTTTCTCACTATCGTGAACACCTTACCCCTTGTGCTGAATGAAAGCACTATGAGGAGTTGTAAAATAGAATAGGTCTTTCCTGAACGAGTGCCTCCTTGATTGACTACAATCTTGGTATCGGCATCCCAATTCTTTTGGAAGACTACGGAGTAATCAATCTTTAGGCTTGACAAAGTTGAGTTGTATTTCGGTGATGCCCTCATCCACCTCGTGCTTGTTTTCTACACGGGCGAGTTTAGGGGTTGTGTATTCCCCAAGCTTGGTCATAATATCAAGAGCAGACTTTGGGTCATCGGCTGCTACTTGCGTAAGCCATATAGTCATATTCTCCAAGTTGTCCTCTATGAGTTTTTGGAAAGCCTCTCTGATCTTATTGGTTGTTTTGTTTGTCGCTCCCTTTGGTTTACCTGCGGGGTTGCCACTTACTCCTTTTTCAAATGCCATTGTAAATCCTTGTAATTTTCAACTATTTCTTCTAAATAACTTTTTATTATGGATTTCTTGTAACCATTCCTTGTGATGCTTGATATCTCCGTAGCGAATATGGCAATCTCTACATAGAGCCATTAGGTTTTCTATTGCATCTCGCTCTTCTGATCCGCCCATTCCTCTTGCTTCAATATGATGGATGTCTACGGCTTGGCGGTTGCATACCTCGCAAGGAATCCAATCCGTTTCATCGTAGCCCATTTCCTGAAGATATAGTTTGGTGTGTTTTTTCATATTCCGCAATATCCGCTATCGCATTCGTTAAAGTCATCATCAAACAGTTGGAATTGTAAGCGATGCCTTTTGATGCTTTCGTAGGTCATTTCTTTTTTGAATCTCGCTTTGTTAGTTTCTTGCTTTGCGAACCAATTAAACTTGCTTGGCTCTTTCTCCGACATATACTTGAGTAGAATTTCATTTCGGTGGAAGCATCCTACGCAATTATTCATATATGCAAATCTAACGGGTTTTCCTTTCCAATAGGATTCTATTTGGTCTTTGTAGATGTTGTCGTTGATTAGAGGGAATGTTGCTTTTCGGTATTTGAGTTCTGCCCATTTGTTCCTTCCTCCTTCGGACTTACCGATTACGAACTTGTCATATTGGAAGCCATCCTCTTTGTGTCTTGAGAGCATAGAGTTGGCTCGGCTAACTTCGTTTGCTCTAAAGCCTATTCGCATCTCAATAGGTAGCTCCGTATTTTGATGACACCATTCTTTGATTGGGTTGACTTTTAGTTCAGTCGTGCAAAAGCGTTGGGTGACATTAGGTAAGTATTTGTATTCCTCTCCATTTTCTTTTACTCCTTGAATGATGACATCATCAAATGTTTTACCTGTAATCCAAGTGATTTTTCTTCCGATGAATTGCTCAAGGTCAAGCATTGTGTAGATGATATCATCTTGCTCAAGCGTTCCTATAAACTCTTGTCCTATTCGGTCTGATACCTCTTGCCGAATCTTTGCATCGGGAAATAAACAATCAGGATCGCTTGTTCTTACGAGCGAGAATAACTCATAGTCTGCGGGATAGTTTGCAGCAATGTAGGAGGAGGTTTTTCCTCCCGATAATGAGTTTACAGTTGTCACAGGTGCATTCCGTTCTTGCTTACAAAGCTAATTCCCCACCATAGCCAACCGATGCTTACGCATCCGTCACAAATTTGGGAATCATATGTGACAGAGATATGTGGTAGCAAATGTACGCTTCCTATGTATTTAAATGTTTCAATGCTCATAATTGATAGATTTTTATATTGGTATGCTCTGTGCTTCGGGTCAGTTGTCTTCCGTACTTGGCTGCTTCTACTTCGTGCCTAAATCCTTTTTGTAAGCCCTCAAGCCAAGTGTTCTCGGCAACCAACTTATCATATTGTACGATGTAGTTCATTTAGGGTACGGGCTGAATGTTTAGATTTCTAACTGATACATTCCAATCGTTCTTCTTGATAAAGAGCAAAGCCTCCTCCATTGTCTGAAAGTCCTTTTCTCTCTGCTCCCATCTTGCAGCCCTCATTTTGCTTTGGTCAAAGTAGGTGTAGTTGACTCGGTATTTCATTCCTCTTTGGTGTTAAAGGTTTCTTCAAAGTATTCTTCAGCAGTCCATCTTGACTCAACTGCTCCGTGTTGTGCATCACTAAAGGCGTTGCAGATGATTTCTTTCTCTTTCTTAAGTAGTTCCTCTGCTAATCGTTTAGCGTTTCTTACGCCTCCACGATACATTGCATCCTCTAATGAGGTTAACTTTGCTTCTAATTCATTGAGTTGCTCAATCAACTCTTGTATTGGTGTTTTCATTTCTCTTTGGTGTTAAAGGTTTCTATTTTACACTTTGTGGTGTTTTTATCTTACACTTTGAAAAGGTTTGGAGGGGGTAGCAGAAAAGCCAAAAACCTAAAAAATGAAAATCCCCCTCCTCGCCTAATGAGAAAGGTTAGGGGGAGGATTTTGTAACCAACCAAAAACTCATCAAGAGTCCCTCCCCCATCACCTTATTGTGCTATTTGACGGTCAAGCCATCTGCGATACATATTCGCTGCTATCGCCAATCGTTGGGGATAGTAGGCATAGTCCTTGCGTAGACGAGCCATTGCGATTCTGATAAATTGCTCTTTCATTCTAAAGTTCCTTGAATGGTGTAAGAATCCAAATCATTGTGTAAGACAAAAAAGTCCTTGTAGTCTTTCAATGCCTCTTTCACCTTCTTATATCCCTTGTTGATGAATGAATCGGCAATGTCAAACACCCCGATGTCCAATGAGCCTTTGTCTATGGCTATGAACTTGAAGTTGTTTGTGGGTATGTCAAATAGTTGTGTGTAGATGAACGCTTGAATATCATATCCGTACTTTTCGGCACTCCATTGGAATGCTCGTATATCTTGAGTTGTCTTTAGGTCGGCAACGAATTTGTACTTGGGGTCGTATATGTCGGCTTTCGCTCTAAAGGCGAACCCTTCTAACATCGCAATTTCAGGTACTTCAAATTCGCATCCCCCTATCATCGTGAGGACATACTCATTGCGAAGGGCTGCATCTACAATTCGCATATTCTCATCGTGTTCCTTTGCCGTTAAGACAATCTTGTTGGATTTGGCTTTGGCTTCTTTGTAGGCTTTTGCTACACGGCTTTGAACATCTACGATATGGAAACGATCATCAAAGAGGTGGGGTTCAAGAACCATCGTATGGATGAACTGACCTACCTGTAAGGCGGTTGAATCTTGCTCTTGTCCATAAGTTGTGATGAACTTGTAGTGCTTGGGGGATTTGGTTAGGAGCTTGATGTTGCTTGAGGACATCGCATTCTTTCCCAAGTATCCATAGTAGAACTCGTCATCGGTCATTTTAGCGATCAGAGCATCTCGCTCCCAAGTATCGCCATTGAGTAGTGTAATCATTTGAATAAGGGTTTGCATTGGTTGGCTACTGCTTGTACCACATCAACAGTTACTGCGTTTCCGCATTGTTTGTAGCGTTGTGTGTTGCTCATTGGTTTAACTTCTCCATCGTAATTGCCAAAGGCAGTATGATTATCGGGGAAGCCTTGTAGGCGTTCACATTCAATAGGGGTGAGTCTGCGGGTGCGGTAATTTTCTTTTAACAATGGTTGACCGCTACCATCTTCCCTTGCGCGAGCTGCAAGCGTTGGGCAATTACCATCCTTTCTTGGCCTCCATCCTTCATCACTACGATAGTCACCTATTTCGTGTTTAATAATCAAATCACTTTTTCCTGCATTTAAAGCGGGTGCTTGACCATCAGCATCATAGACTCGGTCTTGTTGATATGGTTGTTTGCCACCCGAATCAAGACGGACTCCAATTTGTTTTATGCTTGGTTCAAGAGCTTTTCTGCCATTTGTTGCGATAGGAAAAACTCCTCTCCAATCTCCTCCTGTGGTTGTAGAATATCCGACAAGATATATCCGCTCTCTATTTTGGGGTAGAAACCAACTTGTGTTAAGCAGTTGCCATTCAAGTCTATAACCCCCAATGTTGGCAAAGGCTTGGATAATTGCCCAAAAGTCTGCGCCATTGTTTGAGGAGAATGTTCCTTTAACATTTTCCCACACAAATACACGAGGTCTGCACTCTTGAATGAGCCTAATTGCTTGGAGGATAAGAGAACTTCTTTGTCCTTCCATCCCAAGTCGTTTTCCTGCCAATGAGAAATCTTGGCAAGGACTTCCAAAAGTGATGAGGTCAATTCTTGGGAGCTCTGATCCCCGAACATTTGTAACTGAACCGACATAAGTAGAATTTGGGAGTTGATGTTTATATACTGCAATGGCGTGTTTGTCTATCTCCGAAAAGAAAGAGGTGACCTCATATCCCGCTCTTTCAAAGCCAAGATGGAAGCCACCTATCCCACTAAATAAATCTAATTGAGTAATCTTCATTCGTGGTAATCTTCGTAGTTGCACTCAAGGCAGATGCCATTGTAGTCAAGAACCGTGTAGCAGTATTCGCAGCGTTCGGGTTCTCCGTAGGGGTCAGGTGCGCCAAATTCAGAACACATAGGTCAAGATTTTGAGGATGGCGAATGGGGAGAGCAATAGAGCGATTACCATTGCATAGCCAAAGGCGTAGGCTTTGTAATCTTCAAGTGAGGTTGGCTTTTTCATCTCTTGATTTAATGATTGGTTTCAACAAATATAGTTGAAAAAATTATTCCACCAAATCTTTTGCAAAAAAAAAGAGGGATTTATTTTCCCTCTCTCCATTGTGTGTAGCAGACCGCTACTCTTTGCTCACGATCGGGGAACTCCGACTTTAGTTCCTCCATACAACGAGCCATAAACTCCTGTTGATTCTCTCCTTTGGGCGTTGGTAATGGCATAGTTCAAATGTTAAAATAGATAATCGTGTTTATTTGATTAAGTAACTCTTTTTTGTCTACTATTTTGTGATTGTCATAATAAACATAGACATAGGGAGCGTAGAGATTTTGGTATTGGATGTTCTTTTGGCGATGGTTTTCCTTCGCTTGTCGCTGATATTCCGTATTCATCTTCCTATATGAGATGGGCTTTATCTGAATACCCAACAACAAATCGGTGTTGTGGAACATCTCGGCATCAATACAGTACTCGTGGTCTACCTCAAAGCTCGTCTTTAGGATTTCACAGGAGGGGAACTCTGCATTTAGTTCTTTGATGATTAGCATCTCGTTGGCATAACCATTCCAAGTTTGACCAATGACACGATGGAAGATGTATTGCTTGATGCTCTTAACCTCTAAATCGGGCAATAGAGCGCATAACTCCTTTGTGACATAGGTAAGACCTTCAAAGCCTTGAATAACGCTATAAAACTCCTCCCATCCCTTTTGAGTGGGGTTCTTGGTTGTTTCGTGATATTCGGATATTAGGCGAACACATTCACCCACATAACGAATCCCAAAGAATTTGTTGATTGATCGGTTCTTGTTCAGTTCCCCAAACAAACTATTGCTCAATGGTATCTCGTAGAAGTTCACGCCTCGTATGCTGAATAGACGGCCTTCAATTCAACGATGCGAGATTTCAAACAAGAGCCACAAGTAGTTGGCTGAACATTGTCTTTGAAGATGCGGTTGTATATTTTATTGATTTCCGCTTGTTCTACGGCCTTGATGACTGAATTGTTTATCACCGTAGCCAAGAAATCGTATTCTTCTTTGGTCAAGCATTCGGGTTTCTTATATCGGAACAACTTATTGAGTTTCTCCTTACGGGCATCACACCCACAATCAATACCCGTTGCTTCAGAGAAGGCATCTACAACCGCCTTTATTCCTGTAGCGGTAGTAATCTTCTCAATAGTATCGCCTAAACCTTCACTTTTTTTGCGAGGTCTTCCACGCTTCGTAGGCTTCTTTGCAGTTTTCTTGGATTCGTTTTCTTCCATTGTCTAATGTATTCCAAATTGAACGCTCACTAATTTTTGTTTCTTCGCTTATCTTCTTGATGGTCATATCGGTGTTGTGGTACAGTTTAAATAACTTGGAATCATACCAATGCCATTCCTCTACCTCGTCCCACATCTGATCTATCAAATTGTTGTGAGCCGTTTCCATCTCATAATTCGGCTCATCCATCTCCCCATCTAACTCCTCAAGCTCCGTGAAGGTCATTCCCTTTTTAGAGGAAACATACAGGTTTCTTAAAACGACAAAGACGAAGTAAGTATTCACCTCGTCCTCGTTGTACATAATCCTTTCGGGGTTCTCTACATACTTGTGCATCCGCAAGTACATATCCTGAACTAAATCTTGAGCCGTATCTCTATCTGCTCCGAAGGACATAGCCATCCGAAGCCACTCATTATGCTTTTTAGATAGAATCTCAAGTATCACCAATGTGCCTCAATAATGAATAGACCTATGCAGATTTGTATTTCGTGCGTAGGAAATTCTCCGTCTTGATAGTTGCAATAATTGAACCCAAATAAGATTCCTGTCAAGGGGTAGATGGAGAAGTTCATATCAGTTCCTTTAATTTAAGATACTTGTCTTTGTAAAAAGATAACTCATTGACCTCTTTCTCCCTCTCTTTGAGTTTTAGTTTTAGTTTGTTGATCGTGATAAGCATATCCCCGATGGTGAGTTCTTGCTCTATCTCCTCCCCGATAATACGCTCACGCACCACTTCGGCCTCTTTATAAAGTTTGATGTAGTCATCGTACATCATATTGGCGGAATGGGTCTTCTTATAGTGGACGATGCTTGAATGGTCACGCCCCAAGACACTTGCGATGTCAACAACGCGGAAGTGCTTACGGAAAGCATTGGCAAACGCTGCCCGTGATAAAACATTCTTTCGGTGGTTGGTAAGAGAGTTCTCCCCTTGAAAAAAGGTATCTGCTGCAATTAAGAGTTTTCCTATGTCCATTTTGTTTCGGTAATATCTCCGTTGGCTAATTTACGATTTATTTCTTTGAGGGTCATTTGCCAAATGCCTCTTTGGCTCTTGATGGTGAGGGTTGTATTCTCTTTGAACTCATCACAGGGATTCAGAGGAACACAACTACATCCCTTGCAGAAGTATGTGAGGCGTTCCGTTATCTCAAATACCTCTCCCTTTTGGGTTTTGATATGATCGTTGGGTTGGAAGTTTCTAAAGGTTGTTGGCTGCATTGTCAAGCGATTTTTGAAGTTTGTCAATGGTGTCTTTCATCTCTTGGTTCTCAAGTTTGAGTTTGGCGTTTATCATTCTCGCTTCATTCAGGAATCGCATACTGCTTCGCTCATAGTCTATGAAGTAGTTCATCACCCTATCAACCTCCACAAGGTCAATAATCTTATTCACGAGATCATTTTGCTCTTGGGTGGTTTCGGCATATTGAGCGCAATCATTCATCCAAATGAGGATAGCCCCCAAAAGCATCTGCTTTTCTCTAATATGTAGCTCGTTGAAGGTGGGGTCAGAAGGGAACATCCTCT
>Ga0208644_1004611_pt1 | contig 10337 bp, 19 predicted proteins | sample VirMetDEL_Nov_18_FD_184517 | JGI IMG/M metagenome (GOLD analysis project Ga0208644, IMG submission 184517) | Aqueous microbial communities from the Delaware River and Bay under freshwater to marine salinity gradient to study organic matter... | ecosystem: Environmental > Aquatic > Marine >... | reverse complement strand
CAGCGTCGAAGTGCCCGCCACCCTCGGACGCACCTTCTCGTTCCACGGCTACGTCAGCACCTTCGCTGCCGTGTCGTCGATGATCCGCAAAATCACGCAGGCCTGATCGGAGGGGCCGCCACATGGCGACCTACACAGTCCAATACGGAGTCATAGTCCCCGGCTACGTCACCGCCACCACATTGACCCCCAACGAGATCGTGGTGGGCGGATCGGTGACAGTCGCAGGTGTGGGAGCGGCGTACAACGGCACGCACACGGTGTACGCCCTCCCACAGTATTTGCCGATCAACGTCGACAGCGACGGCATCATCGAGTACGACACGTCGTATCCGATCGCCAACGCGGTCATGTGGGCCGACGATCAAGACCCGGAGTCAATCAACGCCATTACCGGCACGATCGCCTACACGCCTGTCTGCACTTGGATCACCTACACGCAGATTCAAGATTGGCTTGGGATCACGCTTGCGGGCGGAGCCGAAACCGCGTTCCTGACGCAATGTGCGGCCGCCGCCAATGCGTTCTGCTACCGCCGCCGCGAAGAATCCGGGTATGTGGACAGCCTGACCACCAGCCCGTCCGGTGACGTGACACTCGGAACGATCATGTATGGCGGTGCCCTGTACCGTCAGCGTGGAGCCATCGACCAGTTCGCGTCGTTCTCCGACATGGGGCAAGCCCCCACCACGGGCCTGTCACCGCTCATCAAACAACTGCTCGGTATCTCAAGGCCGCAGGTCGCATGAGATGGCCTACACCGACCTGTTCAACGAAGCGATCGACGACCTGTCCGCCACGCTCGCCACGATCAGCGGACTGCGGGTCGTCACCGACCCCGCCAAGATCAACCCACCCTGCGTCTTTTTGGATGCACCGTCGTGGGAATCGTGGAACGGCAACATCGTAAAGATGACGTTTCAGGCTCGAGTGTTCAGCCTCGGCCCATCCAACCTTGACGCACTCCGCGACATCCTGTCCATCTGTGCCAAGTTGCTGGAAAAGAACGTGGCGGTGATGGACGGCCGCCCAGTGTCCATCCAAATCGGCGGACAAGAATTCCCCGCCTATGACCTCACAATTCCCCTACAGGCACAGGCAGGTTGACAATGGCACTTCGCATCATCTCCACCCGTATAGGCGAACTGGGAGCCATCTACGAACCCACAGAAGGCATCAACGTCCAAGCGTTGATCGCCGGAGGTTTCGTTGAGGAAGTCCACACCGCCGGTGGCAAATCTGCTAAAAATAAGAACACGGCTCCCGACGCTGGCAAACATCCCAAGGAGTAATCATGGCCACGTCGACCTACCTGTCCAACCCTGTCATCACGATCAACGCAGTCGACCTGAGCGACCAGTGCACGTCGGCCACCATCAGCCAAGCGTTCGACCAGTTGGAAAACACCGCGTTCGGTGACACCGCCCGCAAATACACTGCTGGCCTCGAAACCAACAGCATCACCGTCGAGTTGTATTGGTCGACCGCCTCAAGCGAGACGTACGCCAGCCTCAAGTCGTTGGTGGGCACGTCGACCAACATCACGATCAAGGGATCGTCCGCCGCCACGTCGGCCACAAACCCGCTGGGCACCCTCACTGGCGGGTTCTTGGCTGAACTGCCCGTTGCCTACACGCTCGGAGAACTTGCCACCGTGTCCGTCACCTTCAACGGTGGCACTTGGGCATGGTCGGAATCCTGACCTAAACCAAACCCGAAAGGCCCGACATGAAACTTCACCTGAAGGTCGACATCGGTGACGGCCCGTTCGTCATCACCACCAACCTGCAAACCGTGATCGCATGGGAACGCAAATACCGTAAGAAAGCCGGTGACCTTGCGTCAGGAATCGGCATGGAAGACCTTGCCTTCATGGCGTGGGAATGTTGCAAACGTGACAAGGTGGTCGTGCCCGTCGAATTTGACTCGTTCATCAACCGACTGGTGGAACTTGAGGTCGTGTCCGAAGAAGTGGTCGGCCCTTTCTCCCCGGCACCTACCGACGCTCATTAGCCGAACTGCTAATCAGCACCGGCTGGTGGCCGCCTGATGTACCATTTGACTTCGAGGACGTGGCGACCGTTGCCGCCATCATCAAGGAGCAGAAGCGATGACAGGGCCGACCATGGAAGTGAAGGGTGTCAAGGAAGCCTTGGCGATCCTGAACGCCATGAACAAAAAAACCCGCCGCCAAATCACTACAGATTTCGCGGAAATCGCCAAGCCGATGGTGCAGGAAGCCAAACGCCTGTTGCCCGGCGATGCCCCCATGTCCGGATGGAATCGGTCGTACAAATACAGCACCGGCACTGGTAACGCACTGCTCCCATGGCTGGGTGCCGCAGAGGCCCGTTCTGTCAAAGCGTTTACGTCCGGGTCAAAAAAGAAATCGGCTGTGTTTGGCATGAAATGGAACAGTCGTGCCGCCACCCTGTTTGACATGGCAGGCAAATCCTCGACACCGCAGGGTGCCCAAATGATCAACGTGCTGTCGTCCCGGTACGGCAACCCGTCCCGCACCATGTGGAAAGCCTATGAACAGTCCGCAAGCGACGTTCAGGAACAGTTGCGGAAACTGGTGGAAAAGATCATGAACGAGTCGTCGTACGCCCTTGCATACAAGTACGGCAAGACGACCGTCGCCAAGATTGTGAAGGTGTTCTAATGGCTGTTTCAATCCCCATTGTCACCGAGTTTGTCAACGACGGAATCAAAAAAGCCGAACGAGCGTTTTTCGACATTCGCAAGCAGGTGTCCGAAGCCGAAGGCACCATGGGCAAATTCAAGGCGGCCGGTAAAGCCACCTTCGATGCCGTCGCCAAAAACGCCTTGGTGTTTGCCGCATCCGCCGCCGCCTCCCTCGTCACGTTTGGTGTCAAAGGGGCGATGGCTTTCCAAAACTTGGCTATTGAAGCAGGCAAATTTTCCGACGCTACCGGGCTGGCCGTTGACGAAGCGTCCCGCTGGATAGAGGTAGCCGGGGACATTGGTATTGAGGCCGCCACCGTTGAAACGTCCATCGGCAAAATGAACAAAGAGTTGGGCACCTCGCCCGACAAATTTAGAAAACTTGGTGTTCAACTGGCATACACCAGCGGCGGTGCAGTTGACGTAAACGAAACCTTTCTGAACGTCATTGACCGATTGAACGGCATGAAAAACCCGGCCGAAAAAGCCCGGGTTGCGTCTGAATTATTGGGCAGGGGCTGGCAGTCAATGTCAGAGCTGATCGCTCAAGGTTCCGACCAACTGCGGACAAGTTTGGCTGAGGTCAGCGACGCAAAGGTAATTGACCCGGCGGAATTGGAACGTGCCCGCAAATTCCGCAAGTCAATGGACGACATGCAAGACAGCGTTGGCGACTTGGCAACATCTTTGGGTGAAAACCTGATCCCAATGGTCACCGCACTGGCTGACGGTTTGCTATGGGCAGTCGACGCAGCTAAAAAACTGGGCGATGCCCTGACCTTTTTGCCGCCCGTCTTGGACAAGATCGTTGACACCGATTATGTGCTGAAACAGGGAAAACTGAACCAATCGTGGAAAGAGGGTTACGAGTCGATGGTGGCGGCAGCAACCGCATCCCGCCATCTGTTTATGAGCCTTGATAATACCCGTGATGCCACCAACGAACTGAATTATGCGTGGCAAGCCTTGTTGGGTCAACTTGACAAAGACGAACAAGTTCGGCGGGCACGAGAAGCGGTCACCGAAATGCATGACGCGGCCGTCGAGGCGTTTACCGACCCGTCTAAGGTGAACGCTTGGAAAGATTCGGTGCAGCAGGCTTATGAAGCGGTCGCCCGCCTCATTGAGGCGATCGGACTGACCAGCCAAGAACAGAACCGAATCAAAGTGCTGGTTGATACTGGCGAAATTGAATCCGCGATCCGCCTGCTTGAGATCATGTCTCGTAACCCGGGCACCAGCCTGACGGATGCGATGCGGTTCCGTGGCCCTCGAGCGAACGGTGGGCCGGTCACGGCTAATGGCACCTACCTTGTCGGTGAGCGTGGCCCCGAACTGCTGACCATGGGTGCCCGTGGCGGGTACGTCACCCCGAACGGTGCGATGGGTGCCACGGTGAACGTGACTGTTACGTCCGCCGACCCGAATCAGGTGGTGGCGGCAATCCAACAGTGGACTCGCAACAATGGTGCTGTCCCCTTGACCACGACCACCAGCATCAGGCGATAGACCATGGCAATCAACACGACATGGAAAGTTGAGATTGGCACCGTCGGCAGTCCAATCAACTTCACGTCCCGTGTCATGTCTATGAACATCCGACAGTCCGTCGACGTAAACGTCATCGGCCGTGGCGTATGCGTCATCACCCTGCTGAACAAGGACGGGGCTTTGACACCCGGCGGCGGCGGCACCTACTCGAGCACCGACTGGTTCGCCCAAGGTGTTTATGTCAACGCCTCAACCGACACTGGCGGAGCCGCCACATCGACCGACGTGTTTGACGGCATCGTTGTTGACTTTGATTTACAGGACGACGGCGTGTTCTCCACGGTAACTATTACTGCATTAGACATGCTGACCGTCGGCGGCAAATCGCCCGGCCCGTCGCTGGTGTCGGTCGCATCCGTTGACTATTCGACCGCGTTGCAAACTGCAATCTCTAACGCAACCTATGCTGGCGTAACCCTTTACCTTCCCCTGTTAGGTGGATCCTCATTCACCACAATTGGCACTCAAGTTGGCGGTAACAGCACCTTCAACATCAAATCCGACGTTGCGTTGTCATGGAACAGCCTTGCCGACGTGTGGCAATCATCAGTTGTCCCGTCCGGTAACGATGTCGTGTGGGCTACAACAATCAGCACACTTGCGACATCGCCGCAATACAACTACGCCTTTTGCCCCGACACAAACACTCGAGGGGAAAACACTCGTAACGATTTTGAATTTGATCCGCCAGCCAGTCTGTCCGGTTCAAAACTTCCGTTTGACGACAATGCGTTCACGCAACAATTCAACAATGACACCCTCATCACGCAAGCCATAATTGACGCTAATTACACCGGCTCAACAGCCGTAACAGCGACAAATAGCAACGTCACTGCATACGGCAATCGGGCCGTTCAATACACTGACACGTTGCTGGTGGACTCGACAGCAACCACCAACATGGCGACCAAACTGGTTAACCGTTACGGGGTAAGCAGGTTCAACCCAGTGTCGCTACGCCTCACCGCGTCAATGGTGAAAACAAAGGCGGCTGACGCGGCTGAGTCCAAATGGCGGGCTTTGCTTGGTATCAGCACGGCACACTGGCAAAAAGCCAAGATCACATGGACAGGTTCGGGGGCCGCGTCGCAAACCGCTCTGTGCATGCTCAAAGGTCGGAACATCAACGTGACACCATCTGACACAATCGTTACGCTGGAATTCGGCAACTGGTATGACAATCACGGCTTCATCCTCGATGAAGATGAACTGGACTATGGGAGACTGGGCTAATGGCTACGCAATACACGGCAGGATTATCGGCTGGGCAGGTGTTGACCGCCGCCACGATGAACAGCATCGGAGCCGCATGGGAAACATGGACACCAGCGGTGACGGCTTCCACGACTAACCCCAACCTCGGGTCGACAGGAACAATCACGGGTCGCTACGGTCGAATCAACAAGACCTACTACGGCATCGCACAATTCACCTTCGGCGGAACGGGCATTAGTGCAGGATCAGGCTTCTATTATGTATCCACACCTGCCACCGCCCAAGCGGCAGGCCCGGTCGTTGGCAGCTGGTTCGGATTCGACTCCTCCGCAGGCACCGTTGCGACTGGCGTCCTTGTATTGGACACCACCGACAAGTTCATCTTCTATCGAAGCGGTGTCGGCGGCGGTCAGTATCTCGTTGCGGCTGGTGTTCCGTGGACATGGGCCTCTGGCGACTTCATGCGTGTGAACTTTCAGTTCGAGGCCGCGTAATGAAACTCCCGATCGCGATCATCGGCATGACCGCCGTCCTCATCTGGTGGATCTTCGCATGAGCATCAACCCTTCCAAAGCCCTCATCGCCCTCGTGGCCCTCATCTGCATGACCGTCCTCCTCGCCGTCGGCTCGATTGACACCGACCAAGGTCTTCCGATCATCACGATGATTGTGGGCTACTCGGTTGGCAACGGCATGGCCGCTTTGACCGGCAAACCAGTCGACCCGATCATTAAAAAGAAAGAACCCAAATGATCTCCTCGAGCATCACCGTCACGAGCACCGCCACCCTGCTGGTCGCCGCCACCGAAAACGCCACCCGCACCATTTGGTTGGAAGCAGTCGGCAACGACATCAACTTAGGTGGGTCAAACGTGACTTCCAGCACCGGCCTCACCCTGAAGAACGGCACCCAAACCTATTTGGTGCTCCCACCGCTGAACAGCCTGTACGCCATCACGTCGTCGGGCGAGCACCAGTGCATCATTCTTCAGCCGTCCGGGGACTACTGATGACCGAAGCCACCCGCTTCAAATCGTGGCAAAAGATGGGTGCACCAGCCGCCCCGCACAACGTCAAATCACCCAACCTTGTGCAACTGGTCGCCTACGCCCGCCGCACATGGGGACTGGTCAACCTTGGCATCTACAACCACCGGCCGATCCGTGGCGGCACCTCATGGTCATCCCATGCGTTCGGTGCGGCCGCCGACCTCGGCTACACCGACCGGCACGCCCTCGACACCACCGTGTTCCCGTTCCTGATCGCCAACAGCAAAGAACTGGGCATCCAACGCATCCACGACTACCAGCGGAAACGGTATTGGGAGGCTGGCAAAGGGTGGGTGAACAAATCGCCCGGACAAGGTTTCGCGTGGATTCATGTGGAAACCCATGTGGACGACTGGGCGAACGACACCCCAATCGAAGCAAGGTTATCCACAGGCCGTCCGCCTGTTCGCCCATACCCCGGCAAACCTGTTCGCCGCGGAGCCACCCAAAACCGTGACGACGTGAAAGCCGTGCAACATGTCGTTGGCGTGGCTACGGACGGCAAGTTTGGGGTGGTGACGGAGGCGGCCGTACGCAACTGGCAAACCCTGCATGACCTCAAACCTGACGGCATTGTCGGCCCCATAACATGGGCACGCATGTTCAATTGACGTGACATAGCGGCACGCATCTGTTAGAACCCTCCCGACCTCGGAAACCCGACACGGAGGAACCATGAAACCCAAACACCTGCTTGTGCTATTTGCCGGGCTGACCGCCTCGATGACGGTGGGAGGTGACCTGATTCACCGGCTGGTTGACGACCGGCCCCCGCAAACGAGCGTGGCGACGATCACCCCGCCTGCCAGCCCGCCCCGCACCGTCGTCATTCTGCCTATCCCATCCACGGTGGCATCCACCACCACAATCCCGTCAGAAGCCCCTAAAACGGCTCATGAGGCGATGCAAGCCGATTTGGGCATGCTGATAGCCCCCGACACGCCCTGCCAAGAATGGGCACCGCTGGTGCTGGAGGTCGGCTGGCCTGCTGACGAACTGCAAAACGTGTTGGAGGAGATGTGGCAGGAATCCCGCTGTCTCAACATCATCCCCGGACACCCGAAGTTCAACGGTGGCGACCACGGATTAATGCAGGTGAATAGGGTATGGGAAAACGAGGTCGAGGACATGTTCGGGTCATGGGAGGCGATCAACGACCCGGCCGTGAACCTTGCGATGGCCCTCGAGATTTGGCGTTGGCATGACCAGCATCGCGGCTGTGGTTGGAAGCCGTGGAGCCGCCCGTGTTAGATGTCAACCGACCCGACTGGATGACCAAAGCCGCCTGCATCGGTGAACCTCGAGACCTGTTCTTCCCCGGCCCCGGACAAGACGGCATCCGCAAAACCAAACAGGCCAAACAGATTTGTCGTACCTGCCCGGTCGTCAACGACTGCATCGAGTACGCCATGTCGTTCTCACCCCGCTCCCTGATCGGCATTTGGGGTGGCACCACCGAACGCGAACGCACCCGCATCCACAAATCCACCACAGGCCTTGTTTATACTGGCCGACGTACCCGACCATAAGGAGAACCGATGCCCGACAACATCGACCCGCTTGCCCACGTTCTGCGTGAAGCGACTGCCGCCATGGAGCAGGCCACCCACCAAATCCAAACGCTGGTGGCCGACATTCAACGCCTACGCCTTGAGCGTGACGTACTGCGACGTGCCCTCTACGAATGTGCTTACTGCTTGCACAGCCTCGACGTGATGCCGTCCGCCATGACCAAGACGACTGCTGACACGATCGTGCAACTGAACCTTGGCGGCTTCAATGATTGACCGGCCCCGCCTTCAACGCCCCACCGCTGGAGCGTGCTGTCGATGCGGCCGTCCGATCGCCGGTGACGACATCTTTCATTGGTCGCCCGGCTCATGGAGCGTGTGGTGCTTCAAGTGCTACAAAGCGGAGCACTATCACAATCTCGTCAGACTGCAACAGGAGGATGATCGTGGGGTTTGACCTGTCCACCTATGCCACCGTGGAGGAGCGGCTGGCCCTGTTTTGGGCCGCGAACCCTGACGGTCGGATCCTGTCCGAACTTGTCCGTATGGACGACCACGCCTGCCTGTTTCGGGCTGAGGTGTACCGCCATCGGGACGACCCGCAACCGACTGCCACCGGCTTTGCTTATGAGGAGAAGTCTGACCGTGGTGTGAACGCGACCAGCCATGTGGAGAACTGCGAAACGTCCGCCATCGGTCGTGCTCTTGCTAACTGGATCTATCAGGCTGGCAAACGGCCCTCGAGGGAGGAGATGGGCAAGGTGGAACGCATGGGCGGGGCACCAGCACCGTCCGGGGACGGCCCGTCCGACGCACAGATCAAACTGTTGCGTGCGTTGAAGTATCAGGGCGACCCTCGAGCACTGTCACGCCGTGAAGCATCCGCCGAAATAGACCGATTGAAAACGGAGCACCCATTCTGATGACTCGACGCAAAGGTTTAGACATGGCAAACAAACGTCGCTGGATGGACAGTTTGTATCGGCATAACTGTCGCGTAGACATGGCAATGAAAATGGAACGCAAACAATGTGCAGATTGCGGACTAGCGGTCACAGAACACAACTCAATTGCGTTTGATTGGGATCACATTGACCGCACAACAAAGTTCAAGGAAGTCTCCAAACTACGCAACGGAAGCACTCTGCAAATGTTGAACGAAATCGCCAAGTGTGCTTTGCGTTGTGCAATTTGCCATCGCATCAAGACGTACGTTGAACGTGAAAATGAGCCAGCATTTACGGCTGAAAATACGCAAATGAGTTTGTTCTGATGAGCGACAACCCGACACTCTTTGACGAACTGACCGCACCGACCCGTGCGACTGATCCGCAAACGTCCCGTGACGCGGCCGCCACAGTCAACGTCACCAAAGGTCAACAAACCGTGCTTGCCGAGTTCCGTATGTATCGACGGCTTACCGACGAACAGTTGATTGAAGCCCTACGCATCCGAGCAACCTCATGCCCCGAGGCACGTTTGTCGGATTCGGGTGCACGCTCGAGACGTGCTGAACTGGTCGCCAAGGGCATGCTGGTGGATTCGGGCGATCGGGGACGCACACAGGCTGGTCGTGCCACCATCGTTTGGGCATTGGCGTGACCGAATCAGAGTTTCAGTCGGCGGTGATTGAGGTGGCTCGTCTGCGTGGCTGGCTGGTCATGCATCAACGTCCCGCACAAATCCGCCCCGGACGATGGGCAACCGCCATCCAAGGTGACGCAGGCTTCCCTGATCTTGTGTTGGCACGCCCTCGAGCAGGGGAACTGATCTTCGCCGAATTGAAGCGTGAGAAGGGCCGCGTGTCCGTCATGCAAAAGGTGTGGTTGCGAACCTTGGCGGCTACAGGGGCGGAGGCGTACTTGTGGTACCCGTCTGACATGCCCGAGATCGTCGCACGCCTGTCCGCTGTCGGCTAACCTGCCCGATTCACAACTGAACCACCACCCTGACGGGTAGGCATACAGCCCTGACCGGACACTGAACCCGGCTGTGGGAATACACGGAAACGTGGGTGTGCCCTCATGCGTCGACGTGAGGGATCAGCGTTTCCAAACGTCAAATGGTGAATGGTGTCCGCCCTATTCAAACCGGCTACCAAGACTGCTTGTCTGAAGTGTGGGGGGCACAACACCACCCACGCACGCAGGTATGGTTGAGGATGCAAGCCCGAGGAACGAGGGCGAAGCATCGACCCAACGAACGAAGTGAGGCGGGAGCCAATGCCCAAACGAACCAGCGACCCGACCTACCTCGCCAACCGGCGACGACTGCTGGCCGACAACCCCCAATGCCACTGGTGCGGCCAACCAGCAACAGAAGC
>Ga0208644_1004604_pt1 | contig 10346 bp, 19 predicted proteins | sample VirMetDEL_Nov_18_FD_184517 | JGI IMG/M metagenome (GOLD analysis project Ga0208644, IMG submission 184517) | Aqueous microbial communities from the Delaware River and Bay under freshwater to marine salinity gradient to study organic matter... | ecosystem: Environmental > Aquatic > Marine >... | reverse complement strand
CCGCGATGTGGACATTCCCTCTGGAACCCTGCGCGACAACATAGCCTTCCTGCCGTACAAGGAACCGTCCACGGTTCTGTATCAGCTTCTTGGCAACATCATCGATGAAGGTCGCCGGTTTGCTTCGCAGGCCGATATGAAGGTTTCCGACATGAACTCGGAAGCCCCAGTCGGCACCACGCTGGCACTGCTGGAACGCTCGATGAAGGTCATGTCAGCAGTTCAAGCCCGTTTACACGCTTCGATGAAGAAAGAGTTCAAGCTCATTTCCAACATCGTGCGTGACTACGGCCCGAACGAGTATCCGTATGAAACCAAGGGTCAGGACATGACCAAAGAGGATTTCAGCGATAACATCGATGTTATCCCTGTGTCCGACCCCAACGCCGGTACGATGGCGCAACGGATTATGAAGTATCAGGCCGCCCTGCAACTGGCGCAGGCCGCCCCGCAGATTTACGACCTCCCGCTCCTGCACCGTCAGATGCTGGACGCGCTGGGTCTGGCCGATGTCGATGAAGTCATCCCGCTGAAAGATGTGATACCGACCGACCCGGTATCGGAAAACATGAATGTCTTGAACCAGAAACCGGTCAAGGCGTTTATCTACCAAGACCACGAAGCCCATATCAAGACGCACTTGGCCTTCATGCAAGACCCGAAAATCCAGCAACTGGCGGGTCAAAGCCCGAATGCCCAGCTCTTGGCTTCGGCCATGCAGGCCCATATCGCCGAGCATGTGGCGTTCCAGTACCGCAAGGAAATCGAAGAACAGCTCGGTGTCCCGCTCCCGCCTCCGGAAGAGCCGTTGCCCGAAGATGTCGAATATCGGCTGTCGCAACTGGTTGGCCCTGCCGCCGACCAGCTCCTTGGCAAAGACCAAGCCGAGGCTCAAGCCGAGAAGAATGCGAAGGAGTCGGAAGACCCCATTCTGCAACTGGAAGTCCAGAAGCTGGAACTCAAGAAACAAGAGATGCAGGACAAGAACCAGCGCGAGATGGCAAAAATCAATGCCGACCTCGAAAAAGCCAAGCTCAAGGCGCTTTCGGAAGAAAACCGCATCAAGTCAGAAGAGCGCATGGAAGGTACCCGTTTGGGCGTAGAAATCGCCAAAACCCGTGCCGAACAGTCGCTCACTGCCGAACAAGTTGCCAACAAAGCCAAAGAGGCTGGTATGCGCTTAGGCATGGATATGCTTGCCAAGCAGGAAGACCTGCGTATCCGGAACAAACAAATCGATGCAAGTAAGAATGTGCCAAGTGGCGGAGATAACGAATGACAAATGATACTGTGACTGCATTCATCCGCAAACAGCTCCGCGAGGAGATGAATAACCTTGCCGACCATATTTCTGGCGGCGGTTGCGCCAATATCGAGGAATACCGCTATTGTTGCGGGAAAATCGAGGGTTTGGCGGTTGCCGAGCGAGAAATACTTGACATTGAGAAAAGATTGCAAGATGATTAAACGCAGTAACGAATTCACTGCATAACGCAGTGCGAACATGACTCCGGCATGCTAACTCTCCGGTGCGAGGCAAAAATGTCAGAAGATAACACCAAAACCGCAAGTCAGCTCCCCAAGCCAACAGGTTACAAGATTCTCATTGCACTCCCGGATGTAGAGGAAAAAACCGAAGGCGGCATCATCAAGTCAAGCCAAACTGTTCAGAACGAAGAGGTTGGCAGTATCGTAGGATTCGTTCTCGAAATGGGGCCGGATGCCTATGCTTCCGAAGCCCGCTTTCCGAGCGGCCCGTACTGCAAACTTGGCGACTGGATTGTGATGCGCTCTTATAGCGGAACCCGCTTTAAGGTGCATGGCAAGGAGTTCCGTTTAATCAACGATGACAGCGTGGAGGCAACGGTTGAAGACCCGCGCTCTGTGGTGAAAGTATGACAAGCCCTGAAGACAAATTTTTTGGCGTGATGGCACCCGTGGAACGCCCCGGAGCAAACAAGGTGGAACCTGAAGACAATGAAGTCGTTGTTGACATCATTGACGACACCCCTAAAAAGCCTGAAAAGGCCAACGGGGCGGCAGATGACCATGATGAAGACGAACTGGCGGGTTACAGCGAAAAGGTACGCAAGCGTATCGGTAAGCTGAAATACCAACAGCATGAAGCAGAGCGTCAGCGGGAAGCCGCAGAACGCATGCGCGAAGAAGCCATCAGTTATGCCCAACAGCTTGCCGCAAAGAATCAGCAGTACGAACAACTGATTCAGCGCGGAGAAGGCGCACTGGTACATCAAATCAAGACCCGCGCCCAGCTTCAACTGGATGCCGCAAAATCGAAGTACCGGGAAGCCTACGAGCAGGGCGATACCGACAAGATTATCGCCGCTCAGGAAGAACTCCTGACGGCCCAAACCGAATTTCGTGAAGCTGAAAAGCACGAACGCACGCTCCAGTCACGACCCAAACCACAAGCCCAAGCCCAACCTCAACCTGAGTCCGTCCAACCACAGCAACCAAAGTTTACCCCGCCAGCACCAAGTGAAAAAGCACTTAAATGGTCTGAGCGCAATCCGTGGTTTGGCCCCAAAGGCAACAAAGAGATGACGGCTTTGGCTTATGGTGTTCACGAACGACTGGTTCGTGATGAAGGTATTCAGCCGGATACGGAAGAATACTACAACGCTATTGACGAGGCAGTTCGGACTCGGTTCCCCGAACACTTTGAGCAGGAGGCGCAAGTGCGCCAGACCCCTCAACGCCAACCATCCTCGGTCGTGGCACCTTCCAAGCGAAGCAGTGCATCCACACCGCGCAGAATTACGCTGACCTCCACGCAAGTCGCACTCGCTAAACGACTTGGCCTTACCTCGGAGCAATATGCCAAACAACTCATCAAGGAGAACAATAATGGCTGAAGAGCGCACAGTACGAGTAGAGCGGAAAGATGAATCCCGTCCAACGGATTCGTGGCTTCCGCAGTCCTCGCTTCCGGTTCCGGCTCCCCGTGAGGGCTGGGTACACCGCTGGGTACGAACATCGTCACTTGGTCGCGCCGACAACACCAATGTCTCCCGCATGATGCGTGAGGGTTGGGTTCCGGTCAAAGCCGAAGATTATCCGGAACTCCAAATCCTGTCCGACCACAATTCCCAGTTCAAAGGGAATATCGAAGTGGGTGGACTGCTCCTGTGTAAGGCCCCGGAAGATATGATGAAGTCCCGCCAGCAGTACTACCAGCAACTCTCAGACCGCCAAATCGAGGGCGTTGACCGCTCCTTCCTCCGCGAAGGAGACCCCCGTATGCCGTTGCTCAATCCTGAGCGAAGCACGCGGACAACTTTTGGTCGTAGCTAATCTATGACTAAACACTTCCACTCTCAATAAGAGGTATTCAACATGGCATCTGGTACTGTTGTATCAGTCCCCTATGGACTGAAGCCGATTAACCTTGTCGGTGGTCAGGTCTTTGCGGGTTCCACCCGCATGTACCCGATTCAATATGGTTACGCCACCGACATCTGTTACGGCGATTTCGTTGTCATTTCACGAGGTTCTTGCACCCGCGCTTCCATTGCGGCCACCACCTCGTCTAATGCCATCACTGGCGTGTTTCTGGGTTGTTCCTATACCGACCCGGTTACCAAGCAAAAACGCTACTCGCAATACTGGCCCGCTTCTACGCTGGCTGGTGACTGCGTGGCGTACATCAATGACGACCCGGATACCGTTTACAAAGCGGCTGTCTGTTCGTCTGGCACCACGATGGCTTCCGGCGCTTATGCTCTGGTCGGCACCAATCTGGCGTGCATCAACAACTCCGGCAATCTGTCCACCGGTAACTCGCAAAATGCCATTCTGGCACCGAGCGACACCCCGGTAACCACCATCCTGCCGCTTCGTTGCGTGGGTCTGGTCGAGGAAACCTCGTTCAGCTTCACCGCGACCGGCTCTTCGTCTGGCGCAACCTTGACCCTTACCGGTTCGGGTTCCCCGCAGGCGATTCCGGTGGGAACCAGCGTAGCTTACTACGCATCCAATGGCGAACTGATTCAAACTGGTTCGTTCGTGGATACTGCCGCCGCCGCTGGCGATACCAGCATTACCCTGAACGCGGCTATTGCGGCTCCGGGTGGTGTGGTAGCTATTCCGTCCAGCTCCACTGTCGTTTTCACCGTGTTCCGCGAACTGCTGGTCAAGGTGAATGTCCTCACTCACGGCTACTACAGTAGCGTAACCGCCTAAGGAGCGAACTCATGGCAATTTCACGCGCTCAGATGTTGAAAGAACTCCTGCCGGGCTTGAACGCTCTGTTTGGTTTGGAGTATGAACGGTACGAAGAAGAGCATACGCTCATCTACGAAACCGAGTCTTCGGAAAAGGCTTTTGAAGAAGAGGTTAAACTCTCCGGATTTGGCACCGCTCCGGTCAAGGCTGAAGGCCAAGCCATCGCGTATGACAACGCGCAGGAAGCCTTCGTTGCTCGCTACAACCACGAAACGGTTGCAATGGGTTTCTCGATTACCGAAGAGGCAATCGAAGACAACCTGTACGACCAGCTCTCGGCCCGTTACACCAAAGCCTTGGCCCGTGGTATGGCGAACACCAAGCAAGTCAAAGCGGCGGCTCTGTTGAACAACGGCTTCACCACCTTTAAATCTGGTGATGGCGTTACCCTGTTCAGCACCGCTCACCCGCTGGTCTCTGGCGGCACCAACGCCAACCGCCCGGCTGTGGCGGCTGACCTCAATGAGACTTCGCTGGAAGATGCAATCATCGCAATCGCCAACTATGTTGACGAACGCGGTCTGCTGATTGCCGCTCGTCCGCGCCGTCTCATCGTGCCGTCCAACCTGATGTTCGTTGCTGAACGCCTCATGGAGACCAGTCTCCGTGTCGGTACCGCTGACAACGACATCAATGCCATCAAGAACATGGGAGCAATCCCGGAAGGCTATGCCGTCAACCACTACCTGACGGACACCAACGCCTTCTTCATCATCACCGATGTTCCGAATGGCATGAAGCACTTCGTCCGCTCGCCGATGTCCACCGGCATGGACGGGGACTTCGACACCGGCAATGTGCGGTACAAGGCCCGCGAGCGTTATTCGTTCGGCGTGTCCGACCCGCTGGGTATCTATGGCTCGCCGGGTTCGTCCTGATAGTCACAGAGTCACAGCAACACTGGAAAGCCCTCTTCATTGAGGGCTTTTCTTTTACTTGACATATGGATACAGAGGGCGTTTAATCATAGTACCGGGAAAACCGGTGCGCTTGACAGACCCGGCTGACGACATGCAGACAGGCGCACTCCACTCGCATGTGAGGATTTAAACATGGCTCGTACTACCTTTTCTGGCCCGGTTGCTTCTGACAACGGTTTTGAAGGAAACATCAGCGGCACGATTAACGCCAGCACCCTTGTCGTTGGCGGCTCTTTGAGTCTTTCTTCTGGATGGAATGCTTCTTCCGGAACCGCTTCTGCTCAAGTCGGATTCATCCCTGTCTCCATTGACGGAACCACAAAATACATTGCACTGTACTCCAGCGTAACCGTGTAATCCACCCATCTGATTACGGAGAACGCTCATGGCAGGAACAATGCAATATGATGTCTGGGCAGTAACCCCAGAAGAAAGCAACACCGAGTATTTCAAGGCTTCTGGCACTATTGCCAGCAGTGGCTCGATTGCTTTGTTGGCAAACAATCTGGGTTACAACGGAACCGGATACAAAGTATCGATTACCTCAAATGGTGCCGATGCTGATAAAACCTTTACCATTACCGGCACCCGCGTTGGCGGTATTGCCGGTGGTGCCGCTCCGCAAGTTGAAACGCTTTCTGGCCCAAGTGCCACGGTTGTTTATTCCGCAAATTACTACAGCAGTATTGAAAGCATTTCTGTCGATGCTGGCTCTGCTGGTGGCGTAAAAATTGGCTTTGGCGGCGATATGGCGCTTCCGCGTACTCGCGTTAAAGGTGCGATTTACCTTTCCGCATCTACCGCAGGAACCATTACTTTGACGGCAAAACCGTCTAATACCGTAATCCTGAAAGCCCCATCCGGTGGTGCGGCAGGCGTTCATAACATCATTATCCCGCCAGAAGGTATTCTTACCACCAAAAGCGGCAATGATGATTATGCTGTGCTTACCATGTCGCAAGTCTCAACCTCCAACATCACGCTATTTTGCGGGTGATTTATGGCAGGCAAAGACCCGCGATTGGCAAGAGCCGGTGTTTCGGGATTCAATAAGCCGAAGCGCACGCCAAGTCATCCCAAGAAGTCCCATGTTGTCGTTGCTAAAAGCGGCGACAAGGTTAAGACCATTCGTTTTGGGCAACAAGGCGTGCAAGGCGCTGGAAAACATCCAACATCGGCCAAAGACAAAGCACGCAAGAAGTCTTACTACGCCCGTCATAACGCACAAGACCCAAGCCCTGACAAATTATCGGCCCGTTACTGGAGCCATAAGGTGAAATGGTGATGGTCAAAAAGCCAAAATCCCAAGTAAACAAGGCAGGCGTGTACACCAAGCCGGGTATGCGCAAAAGCCTGTTTGAAAAGATTAAGGCTGGCACCAAAGGTGGCGACCCCGGTGAGTGGTCTGCGCGTAAGGCGCAAATGCTGGCCCGTGAGTACAAAGCCAAAGGCGGAGGGTATAAGTCGTGAAAGACCCTCAAAAGTCCTTGAAGGACTGGACAGCCCAGAAATGGCGCACCAGTGACGGTTCGCCGTCAAAGGGCAAAAAACGCTATCTGCCGGACAAAGCATGGAAGGCCATGACTCCCGGCGAGAAAGCCGCGACAAACCGCGCCAAAGCCTCTGGCAATGCCAAAGGTAAACAGTTCGTTCCACAACCCAAAAAGATTGCGGCAAAAGCCGCAAAATACCGTTAGGAGATTTACATGCCAAAAGGTCAAAAGCCCTACCCCAAGAAGCCAGAGAAAGATTTTGGCGAAAAGCTCCGTGACAATCTTTCCAAGCTCCGTGGCCCAACTGAAAGGCTTGGAAAGAAAATACAGGACACCTTTCCCTCTATCTCTAAAAAGTTCCCTGATAAGAAGGCCAAGGGTGGCATGATACGCAAGTCGCAGGGCCGGAAACGCTGAGATGGCAAAGGCTTCCTCCCGCAACTACACCCGTGAGCGTCTGAATGAAGACCCTCAGCGCGTGAAAGACCGTGCGAAGCGCAATGCCGCTCGCCGGGAACTCATGCGGGAAGGTGTGGTGCGCAAGGGAGACGGCAAGGTGGTTGACCACAAGCGTCCCTTGAGTCGTGGTGGCGGTGTCGGTCGCTCCAACCTTCGCGTCCAAAGCAATAAAGCATCCGACCGTCAGGGCGGAAATCTTCAACCCAAATCGGCAAAAGCCAAGGGAGGTCGCAGGTGATTCAAGCATTTAAACGATTTTTACAGAAAATTGGTCGATGGTTACTTTTTCGCAAAGAGGATAATGACATGGCAATAGGCCGTTCCAGCATGGGTCAACAAATCGCTCGCCCGCCGGGCAAAGTGGTTCCAAACGCCCTTCGTCAAGCCAACCCGAAAAAGGTTGAGAAGGTGATGAAGGAATTCAAGAAAGGCGACCTTCATTCCGGCAAGAAAGGGCCGGTTGTGAAGAACCCGAAACAGGCTGTCGCCATTGCTCTTTCTGAAGCCCGCCGGGCCAAGAAAAAGAAGAAATGACCATGAAAAAGAAATCTAAATATGCTTCTGGTGGCCCTGTCCAAGCCAATCCAAAGCCAACGACTTTCCCAGACCTTATTGCCGACCGAAATCGCCGTATGGCCGAAGCGATGGGCGATGCTCCAAAATCAAAGTTACCGACACCTGCGAAAAAGCCAAAGCCGTTTGCCGGTGGTGGAATGGTTGTCCCGACAGGCATACCGACCCCGCAACCGCGTCCGTCCAACTTCACTGTTGGCCCGTTGCAGTTTGGTGGGCCGGGTGGCTATGGTGGCGCTGGAAGCCCCGTAGGAGCCACTGGAACGCCTCCGGGTGGTTCGATGGGCGGTGGCATGTACAGTTCTGACAGGACTCGTCCGGTGCGTGATGGGCGTGGCATGGAAGACATGAAACAAAAAATTAAAGAGCGTTTAGGCGGTCTTGGCGACCGTATGGGTGGCCTGCGCGAGCGCATGCAAGACATCCGTACTCGCGTTCGCCCCAATGCCCCGGCCCCTGTTGGTGCGGGTGGTGGCTACAAAAAAGGCGGTAAAATTGACGGATGTGCCATGCGTGGCATGACCAAAGGAAGAAACAAATGAAAGGCAAAGACATATTAGGTACCATTTCCCCGGTATATGGCGCTGTCACAGGGAATGGCTTGTTCGGAAAAGTTGGAATGGGCGGTGCGCTTGGAGCGATTCAAAAGCTCGCCCGTGACAAAAAGAAGAAGCCTGTATCTGAAGAGGTTGCTTCTGATGTTGCAAATGCTGGTGTGTCAAAGTTTAACAAAGGCGGTCGCATCGATGGCTGTGCCATTCGCGGCAAAACTAACTGTAAAATGAAATCCTACAAGTGAGGTGATTTATGGCAAAAGAATCCAAAGCAATGGTCAAAAAGGAAATCGAGTTCTTTAAAAAGAAAGGCGCTCCTAAGTCCATGATTAAGCATGAAAAAGCCGAAGCCGAAAGCATGAAGAAAGGCGGCAAGATGAAGCCAAAGGCCAAGAAAAAATGAGGCCCCAACTTCGCGGCGGCAACGGCGGGGGTGAAGACTCCGAGCCGATGGTCGAAATCGAAATTCAAGTCGGGCCAGAATCCGAGGCTCCCGAAGCCCCGGAGGCCATGTCTCCTATCGGCTACAAGAAGGGCGGTCGTATTGACGGCTGTGCTATCAAGGGCCATACCAAAGGTACGGTGCGTTAATGGCTACCAGTGGAACTGCGACATTCAATCCGGAATTCTCTGAGCTTGTTGAAGAAGCGTATGAGCGTGCCGGTCTGGAACTGAGAACCGGTTACGACCTCAGAACAGCTCGCCGTTCCATGAATTTCATGGCGCAGGAATGGCAAAATAGAGGAATTAACCTTTGGACAGTAGAGTCAGCCACATTGACTTTGGTGCCGGGTCAAATCACTTATGACATGCCGGATGACACCATCGACCTTATAGAGCATCAGATTCGTTTAAACAATGGTAGTACAGTCAGCCAAGCAGACTACACCATGACTCGAATCTCTGTCTCGGAATACGCGCACATTAACAACAAGAATACACAGGGGATGCCCCTGCAAATCTATGTTGACCGCTTGCGCGAGCGTCCCGTGGTCTATCTATGGCCGGTTCCAGATGGGACTCAGACCTATACACTGGCTTACTGGTATCTGCGCCGGATTGAAGATGTTGGCGCTGGTGGCGCAAACACGATGGATGTCCCTGCCCGTTTCCTACCGGTCTTGGTGGCCGGTCTGGCCTACTACATCGCCATGAAGAAACCGGAAGCCGCCGAGCGTCTGGCGATGCTTAAACAGGTCTATGACGAGCAGTGGGAATTGGCTTCTGGGGAAGACCGCGACAAGTCATCCCAGCGGTTCGTCCCGCAAATGGGATATATTGGCCGGAGCGTTTAAATGCCCGGAGCATATTCATCAGGAAAATATGCCCACGGCTTTTGTGACCGATGCGGCCAGCGCGTTGACCATTTAAATTCAATGCGCCAACTGGTTATCAATTTGTTGCCGACCAGTATCCGTGTATGTGATGAGTGCTGGGAACCTGACCAGCCACAGCTCCAACTGGGCCGGGTACAGGCGGATGACCCGCAGGCTTTGCGGAACGCCCGTCCTGATACCACTTACTACGCTCCCGGCAACGAAGGCGCTAATGGTAGCCGTCAGATTCAGTGGGGATGGAATCCTGTTGGTATGTCGCCCGGATATGACTCGGCTCTTACGCCAAACGAGCTTTTAAGTTATTCTGAAGTCGGAACCGTCACCGTTGTTATTTCGTGAGTTTAAACAATGAATTATGCACAACTGACACAACTAATCCAAGACTACTGCGAAACAACTGAACAGTCGTTTGTGGACAATATCCCGACTTTCGTACAGGTCGCCGAAGAGCGCATCTACAACACGGTTCAGCTCCCGGCCATCCGCAAGAATGTCACCGGCACCATGACTTCCGGCAACAAGTACCTGTCCCTGCCCGATGACTGGTTGGCGGCCTTTTCGCTGGCTGTCATTGCCCCGGTAACCGAGGCCCAGACCTTCCTGATTGACAAGGATGTGAACTTTATCCGGGAATGCTATCCAAGCCCGTCAAGCGGCGGCGTTCCCCAGTATTACGCCATTTTTGACGACAATACCCTCATTTTGGGGCCGACTCCGGATGCCAATTACGGGGTCGAAATGCACTACTACTATTACCCCGAATCC
>Ga0208644_1004602_pt1 | contig 10349 bp, 9 predicted proteins | sample VirMetDEL_Nov_18_FD_184517 | JGI IMG/M metagenome (GOLD analysis project Ga0208644, IMG submission 184517) | Aqueous microbial communities from the Delaware River and Bay under freshwater to marine salinity gradient to study organic matter... | ecosystem: Environmental > Aquatic > Marine >... | reverse complement strand
TCTAAACACACCGTTCATTGATATCGACTTCCCATCTGCATCGCACCACAAGGATGCCGTTACTTCGACGGGACTTCGCGGTGCTATTGAACAACTGCAAGACTATCAAAGACGAGTCAAGGCCAAAGGGTTCAACCCGATAGGCAATGTCTACATGACTCCCGCAGGTGTTCATTACATTGAACAGGGGTTCGAAATGAACCCCCGTACTTTCGACAGGATGGGGTTCAATAAACACACCGATCCTTTCTATCGTTCATTCTCCATGAACCCGACACCCATTGAGATGGCAAAGCATCCCAGTGATTTCGGCATCATGGCGGGAGGCAAGGAAGGATTTGGTCGTATTGAAGTTGATGAGTTCTTGAGGAGGAACAACCCTCGAGACCCCGGAATGATGTCGAGGAGAGACGTCGCTGGTTTGTTGCGGCCCAACTTCTCAATCCGCACGGCCCCCAAGAGAATGCTGGATGGCAGCATACGGATAGAGAGACAGCCGGGGGGACTAGTGGGCGACTTCGTGAAGATGCGGCTTGGCACGCTGGGGACAGGGAAGCCCCTCGAATCAGCGTTGGAAGCCACACGGATTCACGACGAAGAAATCAAGAACGCTTTGATGCGGACATTCCAAGAAAAGCATGGCATGGAAGGTGCCATGAAGGTAAGTAGAGAAAGAGCATCTCTTCCTGCTGCGATTCTGCCGAAGGAACAAAAGAAACTTCTGGGCATTGATGCGGCAAGGCTCAAGAAGATGACTCGACTTGGTATCCCCGGTCTAGCATTGCTGCTACTTGGGGTTGCCGCATCGAGCATGGATAGCCAAGAGGCTTGATATAGATCAACACTTGCCACCCCCGGCCCCGCGTTCGCGGGGGGCCGGGGTTGTCACATTCCTTTCTGGAGGTACACATGTACATTTCACTCAGTGGTAGTTCCCTTAGTTCACTCTCTTCTGCCTTGGAAGAGTATGTCCGAGACCATCTCCTTCACTACGAACGCGAGACTTACGACAAGTTGCACGCCCATGAGTTCGGTGGAGAATACGCCACCGATCTTGCCGTGGAAGAAACGGCATCTGACATGGCGGAAGAGTTCCACGGCGACATCGAAGCCATCGTTACCGACTACTTCGAACGGAACACTCACTGGCAAGCAGAGGCCCTTGAGAAGTTGGAAGATAAGTTGAAAGAAGCCGACGAAGAAGAAGAAGCAAACAAGGAGGACGAAGAATGACATGGGATACCGAAAGTGTTCATCCCCCCACTGATGACCCTGACCCCCAGTGGGAGGCCGCAAAGCGAGCAGATCCCGAAGCCCTGCGGCTGGAGTTGGAATCACTTGCTAGTCTTGTAGACTCAATCGACACCGCCATTCACGCAATGCAGAGGCAGATCCATGGACTTAGAGACGGACTGGAACAACACTCCTCCCCCCACCCCCAACGGGATTCCGTGGACAAAGAGCATGTCTCGGGAGGGCTACGAGTATCTTCAAGCGTTCGGGATCAACGCGATCATTCCTCCCCTCCGTTCTAGTGACTACGGCACCTGCCTGTCAGACCCCTTTGCCTACTTCATGGCACGACGGCTTGGTGTAGTGCCCGCCGTTAAATGGTCGAAGGCCATGAACCGTGGCACTTGGATGCACCTCAGATTCCAGCACTACCACAGATCTCTGGCGGACGCCCGTGACCGGATGGAACGGGCACTGGCTGATAGGCTTTCAGAACTTTCTGAAAGTTGCAAAGACGCAGGCATGGTGGGTTCTGCGTTGAGCAAGATCCTCGAACGCGAGGAGCGTGACATGCGTTCCTCTTTGGCTTGGTATGAAGCAGCACGAGCCCTACCCTGCTTGGACGGCCAGTCGTTCGAAGATGTACTTCTCAGCCCCCGCTGGCACCGAATGGGTACCGAGTACCGGCTCGTTACGTCTATCAAGACCGACGACCGGGCTCGGCCTATTCGGTGTATCTGTCAGCCGGACCTCCTCCTTTACAACAAGGAGGACAACACCGTCTGGATCGTGGACCTGAAGACCACCGCCATTTCCCCCAAGATGCGGTTGGCTAGTGTGCCCATCGAATTCCAATGCGAACACTACATGTTTAGTGTCAATGAGTTGCTGAAGACTGGACAAATACAGCAAGCCTTTAAGATCCCTAAAGACGCAACCCTTGGTGGTATGATGCACCTAGCCATCAGAAAACCAAGCATTGAGTTCGGGATGAAGGACCGAGACTACACGCTGGACATGTCGCCATTGAAGTCAGGCCCCCGCAAGGGCTTGCCCCGTAACACCAAGATCTACGAGGGCGAACCACGGTTCGACAACTACCTCGACAGATGCGATGACTGGTATCAAGCACGGAAAGACTACATCGACAAGGCACCGGAGTGGGCCGAAGATCCACCCGTCAACATTTCAATGACAAAGGCGTCCCTAGTACTTGACCCCGCCATCAACAAACGGTATCGTGACCGTGTAAGGCTGGTCCAACACTACGCCCTCTGCAAGCCATACCCAGAGAACTTCCCGATGTCCGATCGGGTCGCCCACATGGGCAGGTTCTCTACCTACTCCCCCTTCATGCTGTCGCCTGTAGGGGATTGGCCGTCGCTGATTCAGAGCGAGGGCTTTACGCTTCGTCGTCGGGATGATCCCATCCCCGAGGAGGTGGAGTTTGACGTGATCACGGAACCCGGCTCGGAGTTCGAGGAATGAAAGCACGCAACAGCAACAAGAGCAAGTTCACACAGGACGCTCTTTACCGAGCAGCAAAAGGTACGCATTCCAGTCCCAAAGACCGAACCAAGGCCAAGGCACAGCCGAGACCCGGCTACAAGAAAAGGCCCAAGAAATGACATCAAAAAGCAGGCAGGTATCGAACGAGGCATACAGAAACAGTGCGCCCACACGAGTCAAACTGAAGAGCAAGATCCTCGCTCTCCTTAAGGAATCCGCACACACGGATGACCACATGGAGCAGTTGCTTGATGCCCCCCACCAATCAGTCTCGTCTACACGGAGACACTTGGTGAAGGACGGGCTGGTCGAAGCAACAGGAGATCTTGAAGTAACGAGAAGCGGGCATCGTGCCCAACTCTGGAGACTTACCGAAAGCGGTAAGAAACTCTTTCACCCTTGGAGGAAATACCCCGATGTCGGATGACACATTCGAACAGGACATTGCAGAGGCAGTGATCCGCCCGAAGTTGCAGAGGGTCTGCGAGAACTACGGTGCCCTCAACACGAAGGCGGATCTCCGCAAGGCGTTCATCGACCAAGAAGGCGTAAGCATGTCGGCTGCCAAGTTTGAAAGTTACCTCAACATGCTCAACATCACCTTCGTGAAGAAGGTTGAGATCAAGGGCCTTTATCCCGATGCACCGCCCCCGGCAGTGGCCGGGGCGGATGCCTCGGAAGAAGAAGTCGTATTTGATAATGAAGATGTTGAACCGTCAAGGTTCAGAAGCCAGCAACGACGTAACGACATGTTCGGATTGGCATGACTCACACAACTCTTATGAAGGGACAACCGATGGGCTTTACCAAACTCGGTTTCTCAGGACAGCGGATGAAGTATCCGCTCAACGCATTGTTCGGCATGGTGGTTGGAGAACAGAACACGGGCAAGTCGTACCTGTTCCAGTCCAACCCCGACGCTTTCATCATCAACCTTGATCTCTCGTCCACCGTGACGCCTGAGTGTCGTGCCACCATCTGGCCCGGCGTTGACGAAAGCGGCCTGCCGATCGACATCGACAACAAGCATCTGGTCCTGACTTGGGACAAGGTGCTGGAGAAGAAGCAGCAACTCATCGACATGGCAAAGGCTGACGAACCCCGGCCCAAGTGCGTGGTGCTTGACACCATCACGCCCTGCGTCCGACTTCTCAAGCCGTACATCGCCAAGAAGATGGACCGCTCCTCCTTCGATCAGGCTCACGGCCCAGCCGCCTACGACAAACTCTTCGACGAGATCCTGTCGTTCGCGTTTGACCTACGCCAAGTAGGTTACGGGGTGTGGTTCATTGCCCACCTCAGCCGTGAGTTTCTGCAAGTCTCCGACGATGGAGCCAAGCAGGAAGAGTTGACTCTCAATCTCTCGGCAGGCATGGTCCGTCGCCTGACGCCAGCCGTCGAGATGATTGCTCCCGTGTGCTGCGATCGACGCTCCACCACAGTGATGGAGAAGAAGATTGTGAAATCCGGCACGAAGGAGATCGAACGGAAGATCCCGAAGGAGCAGATTGTCTACGATCGCAAGTTGGCATTTGACGATCCCAGATTCTCCCGTATCATCCGTACCCGTACCACCAACCGTATGCCCAACATCCCTCTGGATCCTGTTGATCCTTGGGGTTCATTCGAGTCCGCGTTCGATAACGCAAACAAGGAATCCTGACATGAGTATCAAGCGAGCCGTCTTCGACAACTTCGAGTCCGACTTCAACGAGACTGAGGTCTCGCAGGGCTACAACGACTGGTTCCCCGAAGACGGGACCTACGAGTGCCTGATGACCAGCATGGTGCAGGTTGACTGTCCCTTCAAGGAGAAGGACGGCACCACCCACGACGGCACTCTCATCAAGTTCAACTACCGTCTCCTTCAGGACGACGACCAGCCCGACAACCCCCGCTCCTTCGAGGGTGGTCCCATGGTCTTCCCCGACTGTGGCAAGGCTGGCCTCAAGACTGACGGCGGTCAGATCCGTGTGGACATCGCCCTCAAGCGGATGAAGCAGACGCTCACCGTGGCCCTCGGCGATGTGCCCTCCATGGGTGCTGGCCTGATGCAGATGGAGGAACTCCTTGGTACCGAGGAGATCCCCGTCCTTGTCCGCTGCAAGTCCCGTGAGGGTGGCAACGGCAAGGTCTACGGTGAAGAGATGGTTCTCCGTCGCCTCGAAGAGTCCTGAACCAATTCAGTCCTCTCCCCCCACTAAGACCTCATGGGCCACATAAGGTCGGGGGGAGGGGGCATTCCTCCTTTCACTGGACCCGACGTTGTTTCATCCATGGGCAGCGTCGGGTCTTTTTCGTATTCTCTTGGATGTCCAGTCTGGGACGCTGGATACTCTATATACCAAACTAGTCCCCCCACTTCCGGCATGGGGATACCGTTGCCACGGACCCCATGCCTTCATCTCTTTCTCCTTGGCCCTATACTCCTTCCACCAAAGGGGTATGGGGCTTTCTTATGGCGGATTCCTTGACAGAAGTCCCTGTGTGGGCTACTCTCACTCCGGCTCGTAAACACGACGGGCTGGATGCGGCTGTCAGGATCCGCATCACTCAAGACCTCTCGTCAGTACCGCTGCCTCCGTTGGACCTAATGAATCCCTCGCCTCGAGGATTCTGGAGACAAACGGGAACACTGAGCGTCATCGGCCCATGGCTGGTGGCAAAGGTCGGGGAAGGCCCCGGACCTGTTGAGAGTCTACGGCGTCCACTCACCGTAGCCTTTAGACAGGTCCGGGGCTCTCTCAAATTCATAGACCTGATCGTAACTCGAGACCACAAATCAGAACTGGCGGAGTTGATCTCAACACCCCAGTTGCAACGCTTGACCCCCGGTCGGATACCGGCGGGTATTCGCCACACAGACCCCGACAACTACGAGGTCTGGTTTCCACTAGGAGGACCCGATGCACACTGACAACATCACATGCGAAGACGTTCACATCGGCCCGGCTATGACTAGTCAGGTTTTTCATTGGGAGCATCTCTCACAAGAAACCCGAGACAACATACAAAGTCTCATCAACAATGCGATCGACAACGAGATCGCAGATAATCTGTCCCCCGGCTCCGACATCGTGGAGGCGGAGGTCGTCGTTCAAGTCACCATTCACACCCAGATTGCGGAGTATTGAAAATGCACGAAATTACCAGTACCGACAACATTGTTCTCCACAGGGAGAAGGCATGGCACGGCCTCGGCACCGTCGTCGAAGAAGCACCCACCCCAGAGGAAGCACTGAAGATTGCTGACATGGACTGGGTCGTCAACAAGACCATGGGCGTTCGGGGCGGCACCTCCAATGGTGACGTCTTCCACTCGGACAAGTGGGTTCTCAATGTACGCAGCGACACCAGCGAAGTGCTGGGCTGCGTGTCAGAGAACTTCAGCCCCATCCAGAACAGGGAACTCGCCCACTTCTGCACGGAACTGTCGATGGATTCCGTGGTCAAGGTGGAGTCAGCAGGCAGCCTGCTGGGGGGACGCAAGGTCTGGTTCCTGCTGAAGTCGGACACCTTCAACGTCGGACCCAACGAAGACCCCGTCACCCCCTACATCCTCGTCGCCAACGGCCACGACGGATCGCTGGCTTTCACGGGTATGACGACCTCCGTCCGTGTCGTCTGCAACAACACGCTGTCGTGGGCCATGCATGGCAGTGGCAAGGTGTTCTCCTACAAGCACTCTTCAGGTATCTGGGGCAAGTTGCCCGCCGCCAAGGTTGCCATGCGTAAGGCACTCGTCGGTAGACAGGAGTTCGTGGATGCGTGCCGACACCTCCGCAACGTCAACATGACGCGGGATCAGGTGCAAGCCTTCTTCCTCGACATGTACGCCAAGGTCGTGGACCCCATCGTCAAGATGAACAGTGCCGAGCGTACTAATGCGGAAGAGTCGGATTGTCGTTACAACAACGCACTCAGCAACATCTACGAGATCTCGGCGAACTTCGACTACGAGTCGTCGATCGCCGGTGCCACCTACTGGAATGCATTCAATGCTTGCAGTCGCTGGCTTCAGACTCGCGGACGCAAGGGTGGAGATCACGCCGCCGTCAACAAGGTTCTTGGCAATGCGTCCGAGAACACCAGCAAGGCGTTCAAGTTGGCTCTTGCCGCCGCTGGAAACTGATCACCTTTCCCAGCCCCCTACCCCCTTGCGACCGCAGGGGGTGGGGGTGCTTTAGTCAGTCACCACAGAGTACGGATCAAACGCATCAAAGGTCGAAGGTAGGACTCTTGCCTTCTGAGCGGTGCTGAGATCTAGTTCTTCTGGGGTGCGGGACTTCAGAGTCTCAAGACGCTCGGCGAGATACGGTCGAGCAACAGGACGGAAGTCCCTTGGAAGTCTCTGGTACATCCGCTCCTTGAGCGGGACTTCCCTGAGTTGGAGAGCCCTGTCCATCTGGGACTTGTCCACCGAAAGGGGGTACTTGAACCGCTTCTCGAATGCAGCCTTGATTTGGTTGGCCTTACCCATGTTGTTGGAGAGGACGGCGTCAACATACTTACGGCGTTCGTTAACTACCGCCTGCCTGTTCTTGACGAGGAAGGAGTTCAACTCCTGATCCGTCTTGAACATGTAAGAGTTCAGGCCGAGGCTGCCCAGAATCGTACGGGGGGCACTCCGATACTCAAGGAGACTGCCGTCTGAACGGTAGATTGGGACAGTGCCGTTCTCTCGGATGTTGCCCCAGTCAGCAAACTCTCTCTGGATCCCGCCAAGATATCCCTGCGGGGTGGTGATCCGGGGTGCCATGTTGAGGGCACGAGTAAGAGCAATGCCGCCGGGAACAAAGCGGGGGGCTATGACGCCGAGGAGACTCTGGTCTTCGTTGGTAAGAGCCTGTGCTGCCTCACGGACAATAGAAAGGGCGGGAGACAGGGGCAGGTTGTATCCCACCTCGGAGTCAGGGGCCAAAAGGAGTGGACCGACAATCGTCGAATCCCTCATCGTCTGGGCTGTCAGACCCCTGCTGAGATCCAAGCCAAGGGTGTTCTTGCCCAGTTCATAGACGATGGCACTGGTGCCCATCATCCTCATGAAGTCGTGGCCCATCGCGGCAAAGCGACCCTCGGTAGTGAACCCCGTTGCCCCCCACGTTCTTCGACCCTGATCAATCATCGGGGCCGTATCCGTCCACGAAGTCAGCGTTCGGATTGGGAACGTAAAGAACTGGCGGACCCAAGGGATCCCGAGGAAACTGCTCTGGAACGCACGCGGGCTGTTGATCAGGTCAGATCCAAACTGTGTGTTCTGGACCATGTCCTTGACGTTTTCTACAACCTCAATATCTCCGCGATTAGCAGTCCCCTTGACGACCTGAAAGACGCCATCCTTGGTGGGTTTGATTCCTTTGATTCGACCAGAAGCCTGCATGGAAGCAAGCATCGCTTCCCCAGTCACCGTCCGGTTAAAGACCTCAGTGTGCGTAAACAACTTCAGGGGGAGTTCGCTTGCCCAGAAGCGGAATCCACCCTTCTTGCCTGCACGGTTGAGTGCGGCCTCAGCAGCAAAAGCCTGTTGATCTATGAGTTCAAAGTCCGTTGCACGGATATCAAGTAGATCAATGCCGTTTGGATACTGCTCGGTAGCAAAGTTTGAAAGCCGGAAATGCTTGGCTCTCAACTGGTCAACCTTCATGGGGTCAGGCCGAAGACCCATGCCCATACGCTCTTGGATGTACCCAAAGTACTGTTTGAGTGCATTGCCATAGCCCTTGATCATGGCGGGGGCACCCATCCACGATTGAGCAAACATCAACGGCTGCATCAGGTTCAGCATCGCCGAACCAAGATTGAATCCAAGGTGAGAACTATAGAGAAGCGTGGTCAGGCCACGCCCCAATTCAGCACCCTGTGCTTCGCTGAGAGTCATGCCGCCGTAACGACGTAGCGACTGAACGAACTTGGCGGGGATTTCTCCCATGCCTTCCAGAGCCTTGAACGCCCTGCTGTTCGCCATCATGTCAGCGAGTTCCATCGACCGAAGAGTCGCGTTCTCACTTAGCAGATCCTGCATGGGCTTGTATCCACGCATCCGATCAATGAGAGTACCCATGATGTACTCTCTGGCTCTTTCCCCCCCACGACGGCCTGCCTTCTCCGAAGCGTTGGCAATGCCGTCCGTGGCAAAAGACAGCATTTGATACCGGGTGTTGCCTATCTCCGGCCCACCGAGAACCCGCTTCTCCATCTTTGCCGTAGCAGAGGGCTTCCCCTCCCTCAGCATGAAAGCCCACTCTTCAGACTTTGCAGCGTTCTTGATGAACTCGTCATCTACTGCATTGTCGATATGCAGGACGACATCGTTTCTCGTTGACTTCAAGTATCGCCCAAGAGAAGTCTCGAAGTCAAGGTCCATGACCTGACCCCGTCCATTCGGTGCATTCTTAGCAACATTATTTTCGTAGTCAAAACTACGTTTAATGACTTCACTAAGCCGTTGGTTTCGACGGCCACCATACTCATCAGCCAAGACAAGAAGATCGTCGGTGTTGTAGAAGGGGTCAGCAAGGTTTCGTTCTTGAGCCCTGCCCGAGAGAGCGTTTTCTCGGAGTTCCTTGTTCAGAACAATACTGTCTGTCCGGGTCTTCTCGATCTTGCCGCCGACTTCCTCGACGTAAGACCAAACATTCCGGGACATGTAATTGTCTAGATCATCGCTGGTTGTACGGACGCTCGTGAGGAGTTCCTTGAATTGATCCAAGGTCATTTTCACGCGACCCTTGTCATCCGGCGTCATGGCCTCGATGATCTTTTTGTACCCGTCAGCACCGACGTATCCCTGCAACTCCTTGCTCAACACATTGGAGACTTCAGCAGAACTCTTGGCTCCCTGCGTCGTCGACAAACTCCGGAAGATGCGAAGCAACTTGCCGTCGTCGTACTCCAACCTTCCGGTGGCATCCCAAACGTCTCGCTTGCCGAACATATCGACGTAGCGAGTCTTCATCATGTCACGGCTCTGGTCGAGCAGAGGCATGAACCCCTCTTGCCTCAGCCACTTGGCCGCAAGTCCATCGGGATCCAAGGACTCCTGACGGATTTCATTGGTGTAGACCTTTAGCGGGGTCTCTCCCGGAACGTAAGACAACTTGTCTGCACGGGTAGCGGACATGGTGACAGCCTTGTCAAACGACAGTTCAAGGTCATCACCCTCGTGGATGTACTTCTTGATGTAAGCAGCACGGTCTTCGAGGATCTTCTTGGCACTACCAAATGCACTTGTGGCACGCTTGAAGTCACCAGACTTCTGCAATGCCTCGCCCTCCATGACCTTTCCAATGTAAGAATTGTTCTTCTTGGATAGGACTTCGGCTTGGTGTGGGGTGAGGTCGTAAGTCTGACGAACGCCGTTGTCATCCTTCAGCATCAACTTGACGTTGTCTGCAAGGATGCCCTGTCGGCGGGTCATTGTCTTATCGAGGCCCGCCATGTGGAGGTGGCTGAAGACCCCGAACTTCTTGAGGTACTCCTTGAGCGTAATAGACTCGCCGTTGATTATGGCTGTTGCATTTGCAGCCTGATCAGGGTCAAGGCTTTTAACCGGCACGCCGAACTTGGTTGCAATCCGATCAAGTGCTTCCACGACAAGAGGCTGACGA
>Ga0208644_1004601_pt1 | contig 10351 bp, 9 predicted proteins | sample VirMetDEL_Nov_18_FD_184517 | JGI IMG/M metagenome (GOLD analysis project Ga0208644, IMG submission 184517) | Aqueous microbial communities from the Delaware River and Bay under freshwater to marine salinity gradient to study organic matter... | ecosystem: Environmental > Aquatic > Marine >... | reverse complement strand
ATCAGCCAATATTCCCACTGTTTTAGCCTCAAGGTGAGACAGTCCAGAAAGAGATGACACAGATACCCCCCAGTAGCCAGGAAGGTAACTAAGGGCATTAAATGTGGTCGTAATGCTAAGAGTCATAGATGTCGTGGAACTATAGGCTGTGAGTACTCCCTCACCCAAAGTGACCCCTAAATCGTTTATTGCTCTCATTCTTTTATTTGTCATGCCGCTATTAAAATAAGCAGTAGACGATGTGACCGTCACTGATCCGGTACTCTGGGATAAAGATATAGTTGCAACAGAAAGGGAAGTTGACTCGTACGCGTCATAGGACAGTGAGGAATCTAAATAAACACATTTATCTTGTCTGTCTGGTATCTTAATATCTTCAAAATATTCAACGTACTTAACTTTTGATCCGTTAATGTATCTTTCAACAATAGACCAGCACTCATCATAATTAGCAGTTTGAGATGGAATAACTGCAACAGATGTATAAGTTCCATTTGTTGTTCTTCTTGACCAACCTGTAACCTCTTGATCAACTTCGCGGGTCATAAGGGCTAGAGTTCCATCTGTTCTTACGCAGTATAGGATTGGCATTGGATTCTGTTGCAGATCCATGTCAATAACACCGTCTCCAAGAATGTGTGGGGAAAGAATGGTTCTATCTACAGATTTATAAGTTGCGTTATCTGTGAAGTAAAACATTTCTCTAAGTTTCTTACCAAACCTCTGAATGAAATAAATAAACGATCCAATCTTTTTTGGCATAATTGGTTCAGATCCAAAACCAATCTGTTCTTTTGAATTGGCATTACTAGGAGTGATTGTAATATCGTCACCACCCGAAGATGTAACAAAGGCCCCGCCGTATGTTCCAGCAAGTAAATTTCCACCAGAAACAAGCCATTGGATCTCGTTTGACTCTGTTGACGATAATGGAAGATTTAGCGCATCCTCATCTGTTTCTGTATCGAGCGCAAAGTTTTCGTATTCATATAACTTTGATGCCCATTCTTTTTGTGGTTCATAACTTGTTCTTGCAAACCAAAGTCTAAAGTCATGAATGCTAACTCTTGCAGGATAGCCTCTAACTGCGCTCCATGCACCCTCTGCCCAATAAGTTGTAGCAGTTGCAGCTTTTAAATTCTTAATGACTGTTGCTGTTGCAGTGTATGAATTAGTCACATAAGTAATCTGAACGTATCCCACTTCTTGAATACCAGTTGTTGTGTTTGTCTGGGCAAGTCCACCGATCATCCAATAAGCTCCGTGATGGCCTAGTGTTGATCCAGATTTTGTAAATAGAGTCGTGGTCGTTGGAGTAACAGTGATATTTATAGTTCCTGTTGTTGCACTTGGTGTCATTGTTACAGTAGTTATATTTGTGTCTAGGAATGGCCCTCCGATAATTGGTGCATTGGCAATAGCCCATTCGTTAGCTGATGTTCTGACAAGTTTTTGAGGGAAGTGATTTGGATGTGAAATCCAGATAATATCATTTAGTTGTGTGTAGTGTGCGTCAAATACTTCGTTCTCTTTAAATACGGTTGATAGCTGATAAGGAGTTGTTGAGTACAAAGACGCTAATTCTGACGTAGTAAGAGCTTGATGGAGGAAGGCTATATTATCAATTTTTCCAGCCCATTTATCTTCACCAGCGGAAGATTTAGTTCCAATTCTAAACAGCGAAGTTGTATTAGACATGTTCGTAAATGTTCCATTTGAAAGAAACGACGTGCCAACACTAACACCGTCTAAATAAAAATTGCAATCTGATATTAAAGATCCGGTTCCTGAAGATACTACTGCAAAAAAATGCCAACCTTTTGTTATTGCTTGACCTACTGTCCAAGTATTAACAGCAACGTTTAAATGAAGCAAAAGAGCCGTAGATGAATCTGATGTATATTCAGTAGTTGGTGCTGTAAAATTTGATGTCCATCTGGCTAAATTCTTTGTCCACCTAAATTCATCTATATAACCGCTAAATGGAGTAGTGCCTCCGCTTCTATGAATACCAATAACAACATCATCAGATACATTTATATTAGTTGAATTTGTAGTCGTTGTTCCAAGTTTTGCTCCATTGATCCAAAAGTCTAAATTAGTGCCACTTCTTGTTATTGCGACATGATACCAAGTAGCAGACGCAGGACTCCATGCTTCGGATTTCATATTGACACTATTATTTCTTAGCTTAAGCAATCCGGATGATGTTTCCCAAAATAAGGTAAAATCATCGCTTACATTATATCTCTCGAACAGGTATTGAGTACCTGCGGTGGTAGTAAAATTTAATTGAAAATCTATCGTAAAATCGCCTGTTCCAATGTCAAAATCAGTGTGATTAGTGATTGTAATATAGTCTCCAGTACCATCAAACAAAGCCGATGAACCACCAAACTTTGAGTTTACTGTTGATATTTGCGCATCACCGTTAAGGGCTACTGTTTTTGTTGTACTGCTTGAGTCAACTATTGTTGTTGGGGATGTTTGTATTTTATAGCTTAACCTATCTGATGAATCAACGTAGAAAATATATTCACCCGCTTTTGAATACAGGGTTTGAGTTGCTGTGTTAGGAGTATAATAAAACCAACCACAAAAAGTCATTGGTTGGCTCGATGTAGTACGAGTAAAGTTATTGTGATCTACAACGGAAATATGATAAAGTCCTTTTAGATCAAACCCAGTACTTACAATGGCTGTTGTACTTAAAGATGTTGTGAGTGTAGATGCAGTGCCATCATGAGTGCCAACCGCGTCTGTGACAGTTGAAGTAGCCGCATTATCATTGCATTTCCAATGGGCTTTTAGATTAGCAGAAAATGCAGATAAATCCTCAGTACCTATTTTAGTTACGACTTGCCCACGATTCGTATAATACCTATTGTATGAATCGCCCATCTCAATTGCATACGCGTCTTGTCTATTAAATACAAACTTCATGAGTCGTGTTTTTAAAGATGAATCGCTTACAGTTGCAACGTAAGTAGATCCTGGGGCTGAAATAAGAGGCCCGTAAGAAGTAGGAATCAAATTCTCTACGATCTCGCATGCGTTCGCGTATTGAACAAAGTCTCTTCTGCCACGAAGATCTGGGCCTATTTCACCGGCTGCAAATGACGTTTGTATAAAATCAAATTTCATAAATCCTCGTGATTCTTTATCTTGACCTTCGTTTCAACAACTGTAAGTCTATTGTTTATCATATCAATTTTTTTCCATGCTGCGGTGATTTGGTCATCTCTTTTTTTAAGCTCGTCTTTAATGCCCTCAAGAGATTTAGCCACATTTAACACTGTCGTATTTATTCTTGAAGCGTGCCAAACAGTAAAAAAAGCGTGTCCTAGTATTGCTAGAATTACAGAACCTGCTGCCCAAGATAATGTAATAACCATATTATTTTAACGCTAAAAACTTTGGTGTAGTTAATCCCTGCACGAGTTTTTTCCCTGTTGTTCCTGACGTGGTTAGTGTTGATGTTGCCACAGCCCACACGGCCGCAGCATCCCCTAATTGCTCAAACATAATGTCCGATGGTTGACCCTTATACCATGTCGTTAAGTTTGTAATATTATTGGTTCCGTTAAAGATGTCGGCTACGTATACATAGGCACTGGCTGTTGTCGTTTTAGCTGATATTCTGACTGTTGCATATCTTGATAGAGTGCCAGAATAATTGGCGGCAAGGTTATAAACTAAGTAACTTCCCACAGTTGTTGGCATTGTGTAGCTTGCATCGGCACTTGTAGAGCCAGGAAGAAAAAGTTCCACAAGACAATCATCTGTACCAAAGGCCGCATTTCTTTGAATAAAGCCCAAGGTTGAACAAGCCTTGCTAGGTACGGCGAGAACCTTGTATTCATATTTAAACCCAGTAGAAGAGTTCTCAGGGGCAATTCTGACGTTTAGGGTTGCTGATGTTCTAACTGTGGTATCTGATAATGAAGCACCTGTTGAGCGAGCAGATCCGTATTCTGTGTACCAAATGTGGTTATTAGAGGTGTTATTTAGGGTGTCGAAGGCTACTAATGTTGCGTTTGCGGCTCCACCTGTGTGACCACTGACGAGTGTAGCTGAACCAACATTCGTAGTATTAAATAGAATGTTATTTGCAGTATTTGCTACAACAATCACGTCGGAAGTTTGATTGATTCCTTTTGTACCAATTTCACAAGAAGTAAAAGTAGAGGCTGCCGTACCGTTTAGCGCAACCCCACCTATACGATTGCAATGAATATCTGCTCCCGTTACAGTTACAGGAGAACCGTTATAAAGTGCGAATCCACCATGACTTGATGTTCCTGCGGTGTTGTTAGCTACTATGTAGGGATTGGTGAATGTACAGTTGACACCTCTATATTCTATGGCTTGTTTGGTGTTTCCTACAAAATAAAAGTTTGTGAATGTGTGACCTACAGCCGCTGTTCCTACTCCTAGACCGTTACAAATTGGACTCGCAGAACCGGCAGTTCCTTGACAAAAAATATTATTTGTAAATGTTTGCGCTACTGTTGAACCGACAATAAGTCCATAGGCTATTTGGCTATTAAAAACACAATTGTCAACTCCGGCTAAGGCGGCATTTCCAACTACTCCAATAGAAAAACCATACAGGTTATTTGATGATGCCAGTGCAATACTAGATGTACCACCACCAGAACCTAAAAATTGAAGGTTAGCCCAGTCAAAATCTATGTTTCCACTTACTAAACTATTCGCAGTAAGAAAATTCTGAGTCTGAACTGTTGATGTAAAAATAACATTTCTGGTTAATAAAAGCACCTTAGCACTTGTGCTATGAGTATAAGTAAACGCAGATTCTGCACCACCGCTTGTTGCGGATAAAACATAAGAAGTGGATGAATTTTTAGTAATAATATATTTATATTCAGTCTCATTGTAGTTAGTTGCATTTGCAGAAGTGGCTGTAACCGCTATTCTATCGCCCACATTCCAATCTACTGCGTCAGCTACTACAAGAGGAGATGCAGCAACTCCCGTGCCACTTACGTAGGTTGTCGCAATATAAGTTCGTGATGCACCCTGCATGATGATTCTGCCTGTGCTACTTGTGAACTGAGAAAACCCAGTGCTTGTTCCACCGCCACCTTGTCTGGCTATATAAGTTGCCGTGTAAGATGCTGGATATGGAGATGCAACCGTTCCCATTTGTAGCTCACCGCCATCCGTACAAACACCAGGGCCTCCTACCGTGAGAGTGGCACTGGCTGCTGTATCCCATTTAAGAACGGCTTTGCTATTTGTTAAGGAGCCACCAATGTAAAGCGACAAAGTAGTCGACCTTAAAGTCGCTGCTTGACCAGTTGTTGACCCACCTCTTATGTCTCCTGTGGTTCCGTCTACTGTAACAGTCACCGTAGTCGTACAATTATGCGGCGCAATATAACATTGGTCTGCTGTGGTTGGAGCCTGTGTTAAATCATAGGTATGAATTGGAAAAACTAAACTTGTAGAAGTGTTATCTGCTGCTGCTGTTCCGCTGTTCGCAGTGGTGCTTTTGATTTTCCACTTATAAGAACTAGCTACTACCGTCGTAAATACGTATGGAGTAGCAAGTCTAAAATAAATCCAACCTGCTGTGACTGGCATGTCTGTTTGGACGATTGTTGCTATTGAGCCAGTAGCTACGCCGCTTTCGTATAATTCAGCCGTCCAGTTTCTTCCTGAGGCAGGATAGGTGGCCGCATAAACCCATACACCAGTTGCGGCATTTGTAGTGTTTGGTGCAGTAAAAGATGTGGTGTCAATACCAGCCGTAGTAATAGAAACGTTAGTAGTTGCATGAATAGTACCTAGGGTTATCGAAGAATCCCAAGTACCGGCAGTATTAAAGTTCCCTGTTGAATTGGCTGTTAAAATCATTAAATATCTACTGATTGCCCTTCAAATGTTTGTCTTAATAAATCAAAGTTTGTCTGCGCACGTTTTGCGTCAAACTCAATTAACATTGGTTTAATGATTGCCACTACTTCTTCCGCTGTTGCTGATCGTGGAATGTTGGGTGTTTGTAAGTTATTACCCTTGTAAATAAAATTGATTTGGTAGTCAAACTGGGTGGTTTCTATAAACTTGATTTGTTCAATTAACATAAATATCCCTTATGTATAAGTTAGTGAGGCTCGGTTGTCGTAAATGCAAGTAGATGCGCCAGCGGTTGCGTATTTAATGACTGTTGTGTTTGGTGTTCCTGACTCATCAACTCTTTTAATCTTCCAAGATGCTGCACTTGTTGCGGCCCCAATATCAGCGTAACCAATGTAGGTCATGCCTGTGGTGGTCACATCATCAATTAAAATCTGCTTGTCAGAGGATGCGCCAAATGCTGTGTCTAATAATGGGTAGACTGTTTCTGAGTCAGCATCTTGTTTTACATAAAGAACTACCGGAGCTGCATCAACCGCTTGGTAAACTCTTTTTGTAGCCATTAGTCGTAAGACCTCGCAGGATTACCACCGTTACCCCACTTAGCAAGAACCCACTCATCATCCATTGGTTGCTGTTGTGTTCCAGTCTGCGCGTTTGCAGACATTGCTTTTGGTAGGGATACTTTGGTGTATTTAGTAAGAAAAGCCTCTGCCTTTGTTGACGAATTAATAAGCATATAACTAATGTCAGAACACAGTTTGTCTATAAATGCTTCTAGGAAGTAGTAAGGATATTTAGATGGATCGTTCTGATACCAGACGTATTTAATTCCAAGAGACTGTGTATCGGAGATAATGTAGTCACCCTCTTCTCTCCAATCAGCATTTGGATAGTTTGTTTCAAATATTCTTAAACAGTCGGTTGGTCTTGTGTAAACATAGGACTCACCGATGTGATACCAGGGTTGGGTTGTAGCGGATAAAGACAGGGTTGCTCTAGTGGTTGCAAAGTTCCATCTGCATTCAGTTAATACAGATTTTAAAGATATTTCATAAACTCTATTTGCAATACGGGCATTATTAGAATCTTCGTTCACATCGGATATTGGAGATGCACCGCACAAAGTTAATGCTTTATTTGTTATTGAGAGTGTTGTTACGGTTGCCATACATACTCCTTTTTGATAGTCTTGAGGATTTTTAGGCCCCCAAGACTACTTATTATTTTAAGTCCACTTAACCACAGTTTTAAGAGAACCAGTTGTCATCGTCCAGTTATTTAATTTAATGGAGATGGTTGTCTGGGTTCCTGCTGTTTCATACTGATAACCTGCAAGCACACCAAAAGATGTCAAAACCTGAGTTGCGTTGGTGATAGTTGCGGAGGCATAGGACTGAATCAGGCCCATGAATGGCAAGCTAATAACCGAACGAGTCAAGTTATGGCTGATGGTTGTGGGTGCAAGGAAGGTAGCAACAGAAGCGTCGCTGGCAAAACCAATTGAGATGGTTCCGTTAGATTGAGAAATAGACGTATCAACAATAACGTCGATACCTGTAATCTTTTTCTTATTCGGAATCACTGCAATATCAATGGTTGAATTAGTACCCGTAAATGCGATCGTGTACGAATCCATCCAGATTTTTTCAACTGTTTTGATGAATCCGTCGGCAATCACATTGTCTCCGGAACCACCTGCTACGAATTTTGTTACATTTGCTGCTGAGGGCATTTTAAATCTCCTATCGGCTATACCGATTTAAACTAGGCACAAGGCTATACCTCATGCCTAGTTATTGTTTTTAAGTGTATCGAACTACTGTTTTCATTGTTCCGGTAGTCATAGTCCAGTTGTTTAACTTGACTGAGACGGTAGTTTGAGTACCACCCGTAACAAACTGAAAACCTGACATTTTACCCATTCCAATGGCAGAGTTTGTGTTGTTTTGAATATGTCCACCAAATAAGCTAATGGTTGTCATAGTCAGTGCTGTAGTCACACTGATAGGATTCATTAGACTATCAACGGAGGCATCTGTAGAGAATCCGATTGAGATGGTTCCGCTAGACTGCGATGCGGAAGTCTGAATCATTACATCAATGCCTGTGATTTTCTTATTTTCTGGCAACACGGCAATATCAATTGTTGAGTTGGTATTTGTGAAACCGATTGTATAAGAATCAATCCACACCTTCTCAACAGCTTTGATATAACCATCAGGAACAATGTTATCTCCTGATCCACCCGCCTGAAACTTCGTTGTATACGTGCCTGCTGGCATAAATCTCCTTTTCGCCTATCTCTGGGCGTACTACGTTTAAGCGTTATTAACGTCGATTTTCACAACTCTTGCTTCTTCCAAACGAACTCCACCGATATTGAGTTCATAGTAAACCTGCCAAGAATAAGACAAGTCATTTCTCTCATCGGTACGAACCAATGGCTCAGAACCCATTGCCAAAGCAAAGCCGTAGCGTTGCATAGCAAAGCAGGTTGTCGTTGTTCCAGACGCAGAAAGAACGTTAGAAACAATGAATTTAAAGCCTAAGAACGTATCAATCTGACCTTGAACAAGGGCTTTTACGCTGTTGTAATCGGACGATGTAATCTGAGTTGTTCCCAAAAGCTGTTGTAAACCGTATGGATTGATAACAATAAAGCGATCCTCTGGTTCAACATCTTCCAAATCAAGAATCTGTTTGGCTAACGTTAAACGAGCAATCGTTAGTGTGGACGGAGTTCCTGCGATGTGGGAAATACCTGAGATTAAATCAGTTCCTAATGTCACAGAAGAAGAACCTGTTTCACCATAGTATGCTGTTCCCACAATGTTCGTTGCAATGACAGTATCAATCTGTCGTGCAAGAGATTGTGCAGCTGCAATGGTGTAAGCGGATTTTGGATCTGATAACATGCGGAGTTCATCACCACGATCAAGCAAACGAGCATCATGGTAATCAACCATCGTTGCCATTCTGCGCGCCATGTTCGGGTCGTTGTTAGGTGTTTGTACGTTTCTTCCACCTTTTGTTGCCATACTCCATTTACCAATTTGGTCTTGATAGAACACTTTGGCTTTAACATTTGGTTTCATGTAGCAAATTGGCATCAGCTTAGAATATTTCTGCTGTGCAAGTTGCATCACGTTTTGCGCATACGCTTGCGCGTATACCGTAGATTGTGTATCGGGCATTTTGCCTTCTCCTTGTTTTATTTAGAACAACTAATCATTACTTTTTTTGCCGCTTGGGATTAGATTGTCCTTGCTATACAAGGGTCGCATCTTACGCAAAAATCGCCTGGGGCCTGTTATGGCTTATCCTCTTGATTTTTTTGAAACACTTATTAAACTGTTGACGTAATCAATAGCTCTATCTCTCTCAGCAGGGGTTGCCTTCTCATTGTTATATGGATGATTAGGGTCTTGCCTTATCTGAGAAATCTCTTTTTCAGCTTCTTCTGGTGTTAAAGCATGACGAGCGTGTTTAAACTCGCCAACCTTATTCTCTGCAAACTGATCACCGATCTTAGCCAAGAACTTAATACCTCTTGGGTCTTGTGCCAGCGTTGCTGTAATGTAATCATTCATCTCAGGGTTGTCAGAGAACTTATTAACAACCATCTGACCTAGCTCAATCTTCGCCTGGTAAGCATCACCCCACTCACCACGCATTTGATTAATCACTGCGGTCATCTTTGTCTGATGATCTTTAACAGCCTGTGAATAGATCTGTTTTGTCATCTCTGTGTATTCATTCCAGAGACTCTTTGCAGCATCGGGTGTGAGTCTGTTCTTATGAACAATCTCTGCAAACTTTGCTTTGTCGAATGTCATACCCTTCATATCTTCTGGAATCTTGGCATCTTCAAGAGCATATCCGTCTGGCTTATCAGGGATTCCCATTGCTTTGTTAAAAATAGACCAAGCCTCTTGATCGTCTTTAGATTTAGGAACTGGAACTTTTTCATGGCCCAACATCTTCTCTAAGGATAAATGACTCTTAATAGCTTCGTTAAAACCTTCTTTGTTGTCAGGAAATTTCTTCATCGTCGGACTATTTGCAAAGTCGGCTGATAACTGAGACTTCCAACTAAAATCATTCTGTGCCTTTTGAGCAGTAGAATCTGACGTTGCAGTTTGTGTGGGTTTAAATACTTCAGCGACTGTTGTGGTCTGGGTCTGAGTATTATCGACTTGTGTCGGTACTAGATTTTCCATATTTTATTGCTCCTTTTGAACTGCGATTGCAACGATTTGTTCTGCGTTTAAATTAAGAAGCGTTTTAATCGTCGCTAAAACCTGACGCTTCCCATGTGCTACTAAAATCTTATTAGGGTCTATTTCGTTAAAGTCATACCAACCACAAAGCTCCTCAAGGAACTTAATGACTTCTTTTCCCTGTTCTGTCTCAAGGGATGCCCTTAAATTCGATTTAAGGCCCTTTACGTAGTCGATATTTGCAA
>Ga0208644_1004600_pt1 | contig 10353 bp, 6 predicted proteins | sample VirMetDEL_Nov_18_FD_184517 | JGI IMG/M metagenome (GOLD analysis project Ga0208644, IMG submission 184517) | Aqueous microbial communities from the Delaware River and Bay under freshwater to marine salinity gradient to study organic matter... | ecosystem: Environmental > Aquatic > Marine >... | reverse complement strand
AAGAGATGACATTTATAATAACTATTTTGAACAACAAGGGGTTGGTCAGTTTCAAGGGAACACAGCGGACCTGAGAGCCTCTGTAGGGCTTTCTGACGCATTTGCTGTGTATGATAACCCTGAGGCTAAGATTACTAATGAAAGCGTTCAGGGGGCTTATCAGGCCCTTACAAGTGGCGCTAGTCCTCAGGAAGCTCTGTCAGCTTATTATGGTTTTGATTTTCAACCTGCCATTAACGAAGGCGCTAATTACACAAACGCCAGTAAATATGGTGTCAGCGCAGAAACCATGTCTGAGTTTCATTCGCTAGTAGAGCCTATTTTACAAAAATCACTTCCATATATTCAGGCTACTCAAGGTTTAAATTATACTGACGCTCTTGAGTACGCTTATACTCATGACCCTATGGTTGCTGCTTTATATAGCAAATACGGAGTTGATTTATATAGACAAACAAGCGATGGCTCTACTTATATTTTTGACCCTATAGCTGGTCAAGAGATAAGAACATTAGAAGTTAAAGATCCTAAATTTAAAGACTTTGTTCCAGCCATTGCTATTGCTGCTTTAACCGCAGGTGCAGGTAGCGCCCTAGGCGGTATGATTGCTAACTCAAGTTTAGGTGCTTCTTTAGGAGCGGCTGGTTCAAATGCTTTAGGTGGAGCTGTGGCTTCACTAGGAGCAGCAGCAGCTCAAGGTAAAACAGGGTCTGATTTAATTACCGCTGGTCTCCTCGGTGGTGTAGGGGGCTATGTTAAAGGCTTAGCTAATGCTGCTGATGAAGCCTTTAGTGCTATAGATGCAGCAACCTCTACAGAAGCTTGGGATGCAGCTGCGGCTGCTTATGATACAGCACAGGCGGCTGCTGATACTGCTAAAACTATTTTAAACACAGCCAGAGCTGTTGATGCTATTGCTAATAAAAACATAGCAGGAGCTATTGACATTGGTTTACAGCTTAGCGGTGTTGGAGGTTTGGAAGGAGTAGTAGGGAATAACTTAAGTAAGTTGGCTGGTGGTCAGGACACCTTGTTAGGCTTAAACTTAGAAAGTCTAACACCTGCTGTTACTGACGTGGCTACTAATTTAATCTCAGGAAAAGATTTTGACGAAGCTTTAATCGCAGGTGTCTCTACTTATATAAGAAGCGAAGGTTCGGAAATTTTAGACGCTATAGGTGAAAAATTCAAAGGTCTTGGAGATTTTGATTTTAATACACCTAGCGGAATCAAAGGGATTGAAGATTGGTTAAAGAATAACTGGGACGACATTAAAGATTCTGATTTTATTGAAGGTATTAGAGAAGCTGGAAGAAACATTGATGATTCTTTCATTCAACCTGTTAAAACAGGGCTTGAAAACGTAGCTGAGGTTGTTGATAAATTAGTTGATACTCCAGATGTTGTTAAGAACATAGAGGACACTATAAAAGACTTACCTCAAACTATAGATGATTTAGTTGATACCCCTGATGTTGTTAAGAACATAGAAGATACTATAAAAGATCTTCCGCAAACTATAGATGATTTAGTGGATACTCCAGACTGGGTAAAGTCTATTGAAGATTTACTTAAAGGCTTGAAATTCCCGAGTTTAAGTCTTAATTTAGGAGGGCTTTCTTTACCCACAATTCAGTCCTATTCCTCAATGGTACAAACACCACAACTTGAAAGCACTTTTGATTCTAGCGTAAACATGGTAACACCTTCGGAGCTTTTTGCTCAAAAAGACTACTTGGCTGGGTTATTGGATTAAAATATGACATACTTACAAATTGTAAACAAAGTCCTAACAAGGCTCCGTGAGGATACTGTGTCAACAGTAAGTCAAAACACTTACTCAGCTCTTGTAGGTGAGTTTGTGAATGACGCTAAACGTGTTGTTGAGGACGCTTGGGATTGGTCAGCACTACGTACTACTCTGACTGTAACAACAACAGCGGACATCTTTAACTACTCTTTAACTGGTAGTGGTAATCGTATTGAACTGTTGGATGTTATTAATGACTCCTCAAACTTCTTTATGAAGTACAGAGACTCACATTGGTTTAATAAAACATTCCTTGTGGATGAACCCGCTTCAGGCTCTCCAATGTACTACGGTTTCAACGGTGTTGATGTCAACGGTGATACTGCTGTTGACTTGTCTCCAATTCCTGATGCAGCTTACTCACTAAGATTCAACTGCATCCTAAGAAACCCTGAGTTGTCTGATGACACTGATGAGGTAAATATACCTACTCTACCTATTATTCACTTAGCTGTAGCGTTGGCTGTAGCTGAGCGAGGAGAAGCTGGTGGTCAGAGCGCCGCTGAATTGTTTGGTATTGCTGATAAAATACTTAGTGACGCTATTTCGTTAGACGCTGGAAAACATCCTGAAGAACTAGTCTATCAGGCGGTATAACATATGCCACAACAAAGACAGAACATAACGATTGCTGCACCAGCATTCAAAGGATTGAATACGCAAGACTCACCTCTTACGTCTGATCCTTCGTTTGCTGCTGTAGCTGATAACTGCGTCATTGACCAGTACGGACGGATAGGCGCTCGTAAGGGCTTTGACGTTATAACAACAGATGCTACTCCGCTAGGCTCTACAGAGATAACAGCATTAGGTTACTTTGAAGATGCTAGCGGTAACGAGGAAGTGTTTAGTGCTGCTAATAACAAAATCTTTAAAGGCACTACCACACTAACTGACATTACTCCAGCATCCTATACCATCACTGCTAACGATTGGAAGATGGTAGCGTTCAATAACAAGATGTACTTCTTTCAGCGTGGATATGAACCTTTAGTGTACGACAACGCTGGTGGCCTTGTTAAGATGACCAGTCACCCTAATTCTGTAGGGACGCCTCTACAAGCTAATGAAGTTATTGGGGCATACGGTAGGCTGTGGTGTGCTGACTTGTCAACTGATAAGCAAACTGTCTACTGGTCAGACTTGTTAATTGGTGAAGCGTGGTCAGGCGGTACTAGTGGTTCTATCAACATCTCTAAAGTATGGCCTGATGGCTATGATGAGATTGTAGCATTAGCTGCCTACAACGGCTTTCTCATCATCTTTGGACGTAACTCAACTGTTGTCTACAGTGGTGCTGAGTCTCCAGCAACAATGCAGCTGTCTGACACCATAGGTGGTCTTGGTTGCATAGAGCGTGACAGTGTGCAGTACACTGGTAGTGACTTGCTGTTCTTGTCGCACATCGGCTTACACAGTTTTGGACGTACAATACAAGAGAAGTCAATGCCTACGCGAGACATTAGCAAGAACGTACGTAATGACTTTATGAGTTTAGTGTCGGGAAACACGGCAGGTGTCAAGTCTGTGTTCTCTCCAGAGAATGCGTTCTACTTACTCACGCTACCTACTGAAGACGTTACCTTCTGCTTTGATATGCGAGGTCCCTTAGAGGACGGCAGTCATCGTGTAACTCGTTGGACAGGCTCTCCATTTACTTGTTTTACTAGAAAGTCAGACGGTACGCTGTTAGCTGGGAACGCTAGTGGTGTTGGCGAATACTCAGGATATAACGACAACGGAAATAGCTATACCTTACGTTACTTCAGCAACCCCCTGTCCTTTGGTGACTCTTCTCGCCTTAAGATGCTTAAAAAAATAGTACCAACTGTTATTGCGGGTAGTGATACTCTAGTTAAAGTTAAATGGGGATATGACTTTTCGCAGTCTTTCTCCACAGACTTTGTACAATTACCAACTATTGTACCAGCAGAGTACGGTATAGGTGAATATGGAATTGCGGAATACTCCGCTACTAACGAAGAAATTCTAAAGAAAGCTATTAACACTACAGGTAACGGCACTGTTATTACTGTAGGTGTTGAGGTTGATGTGGATGGACAACCATTCTCTCTTCAGGAGTTTAACATTCAAGCATTACTTGGAAGGATGATCTAATGAGCAATTACACTAAATTAGTCAACTTCGCAGCTAAGGACTCACTGCCTAGCGGTGATGCTAATAAGCTCGTGAAGGGTACTGAGATTAACACTGAATTAGCTAACATACAAACTGCTGTCAATAGTAAAGCAGACACAGCGTCTCCCACGTTCACTGGGACTGTCACTGCTGCCGCTGTTACTGTTACTGGTACGCTTACAGCAGGTACTATTGATGGAGGGACTTACTAATGGCAGTTTTTGGAATAGCAGATCCTATGGATCAGATGTTGACAGGTGGTAAAGTATTAGCCGAGCCTGTAACAAAACAACTACTAACTCCAATAACAGCACCCGCTCGTGTAACAGGCGGTGGTTTTCCTATGAGCACTCCCGCTACACAAGCAAGCCCTGATGTGTTCGCTGGAGGTAACCCTTACTTTAACGAGATGACTGGTACGTATCAACAGCCACAAATAAACCCGTTTAACCCTAATATCTCAGCTGGTTCCTCAACCCCGTCCACAGGTGCTATCCTAGGTGGCTTAGGGGCCACAGCCCTTGGTGGTCTTTTTGGTGGAGCCTCAGGCGCTTCCGGTGTTCTTGGTAGTCTAGCTAATCTATACGGAAGCTATCAGCAATCTCAAGCACAACAAAACATTAACCAAGGCTTAGCTCAAGGCTATGGGGCGTTATCTAATCAACTTCAACAAAATGTTCAGTTTAAACCTTTTACTGTAACAGGCTCAACAGGCGGTGTTCAGACAGGTTATGATCAGTTTGGAAATTTACAGACACAGTATGGACTAGGACCTCAAGGACAAGCAATACAACAAGCGGGTCTTGGTGGTGCTGGACAGTTCCTTGGACAAGCTGGTAATATTGATCCAACTTTGGCAGCACAAAGAGGAACTTTAGGACAGTTCTTTGGCTCACAAGCCCAACAGCTAGGACAGCCAACAGGTATTGAAGGTTTGACTGGTCAAGCTCTTGCTGGAGGTCAGCAGAGGATTGGACAGGCAATACAACCTTTTGACATAAATGCCCTAAGAGGACAGTTCGCTGGTCAGGTGGGAGGTTTGTTATCTCAACAACCTTCAGCGCAGTTAGGTCAGCTAGGTGCTCAAGCTTATGGAATGGGAACTGAAGCTTTAGGACAAGTGCCCTATACGGGAGCAACCGCTACTAATATAGGTTTAAACTTAGCACAACAAGGCGCTGGAATGCTTGGGCAGGTTGGAGCGCCTTCATCCATTGGAACACTTGCTGGTACTGCTTTGAGAGGTGGTATTACAGGACTGGGTAGAACTGGAGCGCCTTCCGATATTGAAGCTCTTCGTGGTCAGTACGCTGGACTGGCTGGGCAAGCTGCTGGTGGTTTATTGACTGACACCGCTCAACGTGAGTCTGACATTTTTAACAGAATACGTGCAACACAGACTCCTGAAGAACAACGTCAGCGGTTAGCTCTTGAGGAGCGTTTAGCGGCTCAGGGGCGCTTAGGTACGTCCTCAGCAGCCTATGGCGGTGCTACACCAGAACAGTTGGCTTTTGAGACTGCACAGGCTGAGGCACGTAATAGAGCCTCTCTAGCGGCTATGGAGCAAGCAAGAGCAGAACAACAGCAGCAACTAGCTACAGCTCAAACGCTTGGTGGAATGACTGGTCAGTTTGCTGGTATATCTTCCGACCTGCAATCAGCAGCACAACAAAGAGCTTCTCAACTGGCTCAACTTGGTTTGTCAGCAGAACAAGTACAGTCTCAGCTACAGTCAGAAGGTCTTGGAAGAGGTTTGCAGACCGTTCAAGCAGGTCTTCAGGCACAGGAAGTTGGTTCTGGTTTACAGTCACAAGCGCAACAAAGGGCTACACAGTTGGCACAGCTTGGGCTTTCGACTGAACAAATTCAATCACAGCTACAATCAGAAGGTTTGGGAAGGGCGGCACAGGCTGCTGGTCTAAGCGCAGACCTAGCTTCTACTGCTTCAGGACTTGAGTCACAGGCGTTACAGCGTGGTTTATCCTTAGCTGGTCTTGGTATGCAAGGTACAGAGCTTGGTCAGAGCCTGACGAATCAACAACTACAGAACCTATTAGCATTACAACAGGCAGGTCAAACGTCAGCCTTGGCCCAGCAGCAGCTTCAGGCTGGTAATGTTGACATTGGTCGTGGCTTGTTGGCTGCTGGTCTTGCTCCTGAGTCTCAGTTGCTCAACCTACTTCAGCCTTCAATTAACATCGCTAGCCTACAAGGTACTGCACAGCGTGAAGGAGCTAGTTTGGCAGCTCAGTTGGCCATTGCTCAAATGCAAGCACAAGCTAACGCAGCGCAAGCTGAAGCAAACAGAAGGGCACAGTTGGCAAGTGGGGCTGGTGGGCTCTTGACTGGTCAAAGAACAGGAGGGGGTTCAAGCATACTTGAGCAGATCATAGGAGGAATCTTTGGTGGCGGAGGCGGAGGTGGCGGAAGTTCAACACCTTCCTTAGAGGACTTACTGAACTACCAAGCGCCTGACTATCAGTACAACCCTACGGAAAGTAGTGATTTAAATTTGAATTTGAACTATGACCCTAACGCTTCCTATGGCTTATTGGGAGGAGGTATCTAATGGCAGTTAATCTTACAGGGATGTTGACATCTCTTAATGAACAGTTTGCTCCTAGACAGGAAGCACCTCAGATTCCTTTGGCTGAACAAAACTTAATGCAGAGGTCAGGAGTAACTGACCCAATGCTGCAAAGGTTTGGTCAGGGCTTGGCAGGAGTCTTTGGAATTGAAGCTAGAAGCCCTCAGGTTGCTTCCAGTGAGATAGCTGCCGAAATGTATGATGTGTCTACTCCTCAGTATAAATATGAATTAGCTAGACGTATTATGCCTTTTGATCCTCAACAAGGAAGAGCCCTGTTAGCGTTAGCTCAGCAGCAGGAAGAGGCAGAGAAAAATAGAGCGCTAAGGAAGACTGAAGCAGAGGCAAGACAGAAAAAAGAAGAAGGAACGCTAGGCGCTGCGGATAAAAAAGCAATTCGATCAGCTACCGATGAGGCGTTGTCCGCCGAAGATCAAGTTTATCAAACACAAGACTTGGCTAACAGATATGACGAGTTAAGACCTACTGGCGGTGTGTTCGGCAGCACGGCTTCAGCTTTCAATACGTTCATAGGTAGAACCACTGACGTAGAGACGCTTAAAACAGAATATAAAGCTTTGCGTAACGAGTTTATAGGAGAGGCTCTGCCCCCAGGCGCTGCTTCGGACGCTGATGTGTTGCTAGCTAAGGAAGGATTCCCTACAGAGGAATATTCAGCAGAGCAGATAGCGTCCTTCCTAAGAGGTATGTCTAAGATGGCTGCAATAAGAGCAGAAAAAAGCAGACTAAGAGCTGATTATTTAAGCGAAAACAAAGGGGATGACTCCGGTTTTGCAGACAAGTGGACAGCCCTTAGAAATAGCGAAGGGTTTGTTGAAGGTTTGTCAAAAAAATACAACTTTGCTTGGAATCCAATTAAAGAGCCTGTTGACTTTAATACAGCAAAAATGCCTACCCCTACAGCTGCTGGTGTACCTTCTGGTACAACACAACCTCGCCGTGTCCGCGGACGTCAGCCACAATATAGAGAGGGTTATTAATGGATAGGACGCTTCCAAATGGGCGTGTTATTAAGAACGTGCCTGAAAACATCAGTGAAGAGGAATTTCGTCAGATAGCTTTGTATAACAACTGGATGACGGAAGATGACATGAATAAGGACTATAAGTCAAATGCTGATTTGTTGCCTTTTGCTGGGGAGTTAACTGGTTCAGTTGCTGGTTCATTATATGGTGCTTCATTAGGCACAGCAATTTTTCCTGTAGCAGGTACTCTTATAGGAGGTGTAGTTGGTGGTGCTATAGGCGCTTTTGGTGGCAGTTACTTAGGGAGTGCTGCTGAAGCATCCATGGAAAACAGAGCCTTAGACACTGAGGAAGCACTTGTGGGCGCTCAGAGAGCTGCTGTTACTGATGCGGCCTTTGGATTGGGCTTTGGTGTCTTAGGTAAAGGCTTTTCAATGATAGCCAAGCCGCTGTCTAATCTTTTTTCCCCTAAGGTAGTTAGTCAAGGATTAGACACTAGCGTTGCTTCCGTAGCCGCTGACATACAAGCAGGTAAAACTACTTTAGAAAGAGCACTAGATGAAGGAATCTTACCGCCTACGGCAGCTCAGGACGTTATAGAGACTCTGACAACAAGAACAGACGAGCTAGGAGACATTGCTAACCTACAGGCTAAACTAGCTGAGAAAGGAGGTACATTATTACCTTCCCAAGCTATCCCTGAGTTTAAAGGTGCTGGTTTAGCGCAGGAATACGCTGGTGCTTCTTTTTTCCTTCAGGGTCAATTTGACGCTATTCTAAAGCAACAGGACAATTACATAACAAAACAAATAACAGACTTCTTTGACGAATCAGTCGATCTTACAAGAGACGAGATAGGTTTAGGTTTAAAAGCTTTAGTTAATGATGCTGATAAAGCCCTTAAGGAAACTGTTGATCCTTTGTATCGCACAATTGATGAACAAGGAGCTGTTTTTATTTCAGGGGACTCAATAAAACAATCATTACGTAACTCAGCTCTTGTTAAAGGTGTCACCTCACCGTCAATGGGCGGTATTCTTAGAGTTATAAACAGAATACCTAGTAAAATGACTCCTATAGAAGCAACACAACAGAAGGCTCGTTTACGCTCCTTAGCACAACAAGAGGGTCTTGATTCTGCGGGTAAAAGACTCATAAACCAAGCTATCAAAATGATAGAAGGTAAAATGAACGGTCCTGAGTTTGTCAGAGGAGATTCTTTAATTAAAATGGGAAAAGAAACCCTAGATTCCGTAATTAACGAATCAGGCTCAACAGCTATAAGAGGTAAATATAAAGCAATAGCTGACATGATGTACGGTACTCAAAAGAGAATGTCATTCAGCGAAGCTCATCAAAGACTTTCTGCTCTTAAGGCTGAACAAAGAGATTTAGCTGCTTCCGTAGGAGAGAAAAGTTCCAAAGCTGAAAGTTTAATAGCTAGAGGAATTAGTGAGCTAGAAAAAAGTATGGACATTACTGCCAAGAACCTTGGTGGTGATTTAAGCCAGAAGTACTCTTATGTTAAAAACTTTTATAAATCAGGAATAGACAGTATACACGGAGATTGGATAGTAAAAAGTCTGAACAAAGACAATCCCGCTAAGATAGCTGAGTTTTTAGTTAAGTCAGGCGAAAACGTAGGCGTTGAACAAGTAAACAAACTGGTGTCGAAAGCTAAACAACTTGGTACTGGTTCTGGGGGAGAAAATATACTGAAAAGTATGCGTAACGTCTACTTGAAAAACCAGTTTCCAAACGGAACTGCGGGTGAGGTTGAGACGTTCATTAGAAAAATAAACCAACCAGCCTTTAGGGATACTTTTAATGCTATTATGGATCAACAAACTTCAAAGAAGGTTTTGGAGTTGGCAAAAGAAGTTGACATCATGTCTAAGGGTCTTAAGGGTTCTGAGTCTTCAGTTGCGTTGTCAGTAAGAGCGCGGGAATACCGAGCTGCACAAAACATAGTAACAAGACCTACTTTTTCCGATGTTCCTCTTTTGGTTGTAGGGGCAGCAGTAAGAAAAAGCCTATCGCCTGAAGAGATGACCAGAAAGATCAATATGGCAAAAGCGATTAACAGTAAAGTGTTAAAAAATGAAAAAATACCTATGACACTCTGGGGGAAATTTGTTGATGGTTTAGAAACAACATCTACGTCAGCAGGTTTCGCTGTTGGATCTGTGTTTGATAAGTAAAACAAAAATGCCCCTCCTAAGAGGGGCTTTAGTTTTATCAGGCTATCTCACACGCGCCTCCTACACACGCTAGCTCTTGAGAGCCCTCAGTCACGTCACTAGCTTCATTCAAATCCCAGCTCACTGTCTCTGGTATTGCTTTCACTAGCTCGTTGTATCTTTCTTCCGTAATTGACTCATAAGGTGCTTGTTCATAAGTATGATCGGAATATGGAAGAAAGCTAACACCACTAACACTGTCGAAATTATTATATAACCAGTTACCAATAGCAAGGTACTCATCGTCTCGATAGTAGACTGTAATAGACGGCTTATGCTCACACCAGTGCTCCTGATACATAGTCCACAACTCAAGCTGCTCTAGTCCTGTCTGGTCTCCAGCGATCACAGCGCCCTCTGGAGCCTTCTTAACGAAGGAGAATACCTTAGTAGTGGGTGATAGGTTATCGTTCTCTACAGGGACTCCTGCGGCCTCTAGCACTGTACATAGTGGGTCACGAGCATCAGCACGAACACGGCGAATATAATAAGGGCTAAACCTCCCATGTATTCCACTAGCAGAGTCCACCAACTGTGAGACTGTACCTGACGGCTTAACGCACGTAATTGCTGCACTTTGGTTGATACCCA
>Ga0208644_1004599_pt1 | contig 10354 bp, 9 predicted proteins | sample VirMetDEL_Nov_18_FD_184517 | JGI IMG/M metagenome (GOLD analysis project Ga0208644, IMG submission 184517) | Aqueous microbial communities from the Delaware River and Bay under freshwater to marine salinity gradient to study organic matter... | ecosystem: Environmental > Aquatic > Marine >... | reverse complement strand
TCAATGTCTATGATAACATCTGTGATGCTATGGCACGTGCAGCAGACGAACTAGAAGTACCAGTAAAATGGGGTGCAGCTTGGTCTGAAGGCGATATTCGTTTTTATGAAGACACTGCAGAAGATGCAATGAACGCATACATTGACCTACGTAGATCACAAGGTCGTCGTCCATTTATTGATGGTCCTCATTTTGAGATGATGTAATGAGATGGTTAGTCCTAGCTTTATTATTATCTAGTTGTGGTTTAACTTCTTTTATTCCATCAGGTGGTACTAATGTAGCTGCTAATACTCAACTTGGTAAAGAAAACAAACAAGCTGTAGTTACTTACGAAGAAGAAGAAACTAATAACGCAGGACGTGACATCATTACAGAAACAAAAGAAGTAGAAGCAGGTCCAGTAGAAAAACTTTGGATAAATAATCAAAACATTCCACCTTGGGTAATGATACTTTTATTACTAGGATGGCTACTACCAACTCCAACACAAATAGGTCAATCAATAGCAAACTTTGTGCTTGCATTATTTAGAAGAAAGAGTTAAAATGGCACGAGCATTAACAGAGAAACAACAGAAACTACTTGCAGTCTTATTTGACGAAGCAGGTGGTGACATTAATGTTGCTAAACGAATAGCAGGATATTCGGATGCTACTTCATCTACGGAGATCATTAACTCTTTAAAAGAAGAAATATTAGATGCTACATCAGCATACATGGCACGTAATGCACCTAAAGCTGCAATGGCTATGGTAGGTGCTTTGTATGATCCTACTGAGCTAGGTATTCGTGACAAGATGCAAGCAGCTAAAGAATTACTTGACCGTACTGGTTTAGTTAAAACAGAAAAAATGCAAGTAGAAGCAAAAGGTGGTGTAATGTTAATGCCACCAAAACAAATGGATGATGATGACTAAACCTCTTAAAAAGTGGAAGTTACCCCAACCAACAGACATAAAAGAAAACAACGAATGGGTTCCTATTCCCCGTATATCTAGGACAATACCATTTGGATATGAAGTAGACCCCGACGATCCTGACGTACTATTACCTATTGAGCATGAACTTGATATGCTTGAACAGGCACAAAAGTATCTTAAACAGTACTCTTATCGTGAAGTAGCTAATTGGCTAACACGAAACACAGGTAGAGACATATCTCACGTAGGATTACGGAAACGGTTGGAAAATGAGCGACAACGAAAAAACAAAGCTAGAAGCCTTCGCAGATGGGCAGACTATGCGAAAAAGGCAATCGCCAAAGCGGAAGAGATTGAACGCACAAGACTCGGAGCCAAAGCCGACGAGGACTACGAGAAAGCGAACTACAGCGAAGCCAAAGCCTGAACCTGCAAAAATAGTTGATGAGATTCCTATTGAGGAACAACACAACGTAATCTTTAAACCAAACGCAGGACCACAGACAGACTTCCTTGCTGCAGGTGAACGTGAAGTCCTATATGGCGGCAGTGCAGGTGGTGGAAAAAGTTATGCGATGTTAGCTGACCCTTTACGGTACATGGGTCACCCAAACTTTTCAGGGCTACTGCTGCGTCACACAACAGAAGAACTTAGGGAACTTATATTTAAGTCACAAGAAATGTACCCTAAGATATGGCCTGGAATTAAGTGGTCAGAAAGAAAGATGCAGTGGACTGCGCCATCTGGTGCGAGACTGTGGATGTCATACCTAGACAGGGAAGATGATGTCCTGCGTTACCAAGGTCTAGCTTTTAGCTGGATAGGCTTTGACGAGTTGACACAATGGGCTACCCCATTTGCATGGAACTATATGCGATCTCGTCTACGGTCCACTGCACCCGACTTGCCTATCTTTATGAGGGCAACTACAAACCCAGGGGGTAGGGGTCACCATTGGGTTAAAAAAATGTTTATTGACCCATCTCCTGCAGGAAAAGCTTTTAATGCAACTGATATTGAAACAGGTGAAGAACTTAAATATCCTGCAGGACATGCAAAGGCAGGAAAACCTTTGTTCAAACGTAGGTTTATACCTGCACGTCTTTCAGACAATCCTTATCTAAGTGAGCAGGGTGACTACGAGGCAATGCTACTATCGTTGCCTGAACAACAACGTAGACAGCTACTAGAAGGTGATTGGGATATTAAAGAAGGTGCAGCCTTTACTGAGTTTGATCGTAACGTACATGTTATTGAACCATTTAAGATACCCAACAACTGGGTAAAGTTTAGGGCTTGCGATTATGGATATGGTTCTCATAGTGCTGTTGTGTGGTTTGCCGTTGCGCCTGATGAGCAACTTATCGTATATAGAGAATTATACGTCAGTAAAGTACTAGCAACAGACCTTGCCGATATGGTCTTAAACCTAGAGGCAGAAGATGGAAACATTAAGTATGGAGTTCTTGACTCTTCTCTGTGGCATAAGCGTGGTGATACTGGCCCTAGTCTTGCTGAACAGATGATTAGTCGTGGATGCCGTTGGAGGCCATCAGATCGTTCTAAAGGTTCACGTGTAGCAGGTAAGAACGAAATACACAGACGTTTACAAGTAGACGAGTTTACAGAAAACCCCAGACTAGTATTCTTTAATACTTGTACTAACATGGTAGCACAGTTACCAGCAATACCACTGGACAAAAAGAATCCAGAAGATATTGATACACATTCAGAAGACCACTTGTATGATGCGTTACGTTATGGTATAATGTCAAGACCACGGTTTAGTATATTTGATTACGATCCAAATTCCACAAGATCAATGGGAATGCGTGTGGCAGATTCAACATTTGGCTATTAAGGAAAAATAAATGGCAGAAGATAATGAAGTATTTATTGAGGATGATGCAGTTATCCTTGAGGACACAGATAACTCAGTAGAAGAAGACGCAGATACTTCTAAAATTATTCCATTTATTATGGAACGATACCATCGTGCTGAAGATTACCGCCGACAAGATGAAGAACGTTGGCTACGTGCTTATCGTAACTACCGTGGTATATATGGGCCAGAGGTACAATTTACAGAGGCAGAAAAGTCCCGTGTATTTATTAAAGTAACTAAGACAAAAACACTAGCTGCTTATGGACAGATTGTAGATGTACTATTTGCAAAGAATAATTTTCCACTTACAGTTGATCCAACAGAATTACCAGATGGAGTAGTTGAAAATGTTACATTTGATCCTGCGGTTCCTAAAGAGTTACAAGAAGATAAAAGAAGTGCTCCAGTATCACCTTATGGTTTTAAGGGTGACGGTAGAGAGATTCCTGCAGGAGCTACAGCTAAAACGTTAGAAGAACTACTTAATCCCGAATTACGTGAAAAACTAGAGCCAGTAGAAGGTATTAAAGAAGGAGTAGGTTCTACGCCTACTTCTGTTACATTTAGTCCTGCTATGATTGCAGCTAAAAAGATGCAGAAAAAAATTCAAGACCAACTTGATGAATCTTCTGCATCTAAACACCTACGTAGCACAGCATTTGAAATGTCACTGTTTGGCACTGGTGTCATGAAAGGTCCATTTGCTGTAGACAAAGAATACCCTAATTGGAATGATGAAACAGGTGAATATGAACCTTCATTTAAAACTATTCCACAAGTGTCACATGTGTCTGTATGGAACTTTTATCCAGACCCAGATGCAAACAACATGGATGAAGCACAGTATGTAATTGAACGTCATAAGATGTCTCGTTCACAAATGCGTGGTCTAAAGAAACGTCCATACTTTCGTAGTCAAGTTATTGACGAAGCAATTGCTATGGGAGAAAACTATGATAAAGAATACTGGGAAGATGATCTAGCAGATTATGCACCAGAGCATGGCATTGAACGTTTTGAAGTCTTAGAATACTGGGGCATGGTAGATGTTGAAATGCTTATGGAGCAAGGTGTAGACATTCCTCGTGAGTTACAAGACACAGACGAACTACAAGCAAACGTATGGATTTGTAATAATAAACTACTGCGTATGGTATTGAATCCATTTAAACCTGCTCGTATTCCTTATATGGCATCGCCATATGAACTAAACCCGTATTCATTTTTTGGTGTAGGTATTGCTGAAAACATGGACGATACTCAAACATTGATGAATGGTTTCATGCGAATGGCTGTTGACAATGCTGTATTATCTGGTAACCTATTGATTGAGGTAGATGAAACTAACCTAGTCCCAGGCCAAGACCTATCGGTATACCCAGGCAAAGTATTCCGTAGACAAGGTGGTGCTCCAGGGCAAGCTATCTTTGGTACTAAGTTCCCGAATGTTGCAGGTGAAAACTTACAATTGTTTGACAAGGCACGAGTGCTTGCAGATGAATCAACAGGTTTTCCGTCTTTTGCGCATGGACAAACAGGTGTCATGGGTGTAGGCCGTACTGCTAGCGGTATTAGTATGTTAATGGGTGCTGCGAGTGGTACTATTAAGAATGTTATTAAAAACGTAGATGATTATCTGCTTCGCCCACTAGGTGAAGGACTGTTCCGTTTTAATATGCAGTTCGACTTTGATCCTGAGATTAAGGGTGACCTAGAAGTTAAGGCACGTGGCACAGAATCACTTATGGCTAATGAAGTACGTAGCCAACGACTTATGCAATTCTTGCAAGTATCATCCAACCCTGCACTTGCACCCTTTGCCAAGTTTCAATATATTATTCGTGAGATTGCAAAGTCTCTTGATCTTGACCCCGAACAAGTTACTAACAATATGAATGAAGCTGCTATTCAAGCTGAATTGATGAAGCAGTTCCAGCAAGAACAACAACAGCAACAAGGTGGTCCAGCAGGTGCAAACCCAATGGATACATCAGGAGCAGGTGGTGGAACTATCGGTGTAGGACAAGCACCAACACCACAAGAACAAGGATTTAGCGGTAATGCAGGACAAGGAGCACCTCAGCAAGCTCAAGGGGCTGGTCAGCAACCAAGCCCAATGGTCTAAGCTAGAAGAGTATTTAGACTTTATTATAGCACAACAACATCGTACTATGGAACAAACTAGTGAGCCTGTTGCGGTGTATAGAGCACAAGGTGCTATCTATCAGTTGCGTAGATTAAAACTATTGCGTGACGAAGTATTAAAATCTCAGTAAGGAATTTACTATGGAAGAACAAATGGAACTCTTTGAAGACGGTGGCCTTCGTGATGAAGGCGGCATGGTTGATGAAGAATCGGGAAATGATGTTCCTACTGGAAGTACTAAAAAAGAAGTGCGTGACGACATTCCTGCTATGCTAAGTGAGGGTGAGTTTGTTCTACCTGCTGATGTAGTACGTTATCATGGATTAGAAAAGATTATGCAGCTTCGTGATGAGGCTAAGTTTGGTTTAAAGAAAATGGAAGCTATGGGTCAGATGGGTAACTCTGATGAAGCTACATTAGACGATGATGTTCCATTTGGTCCTGCTGATCTTATTATTGTAGGTGCGGAACCTATAAAAGATGAAGATGAAACTAAAGAAATGGCAAAAGGCGGTATAGTACATGCACAAGCAGGTACTTTTGTTCCTAGTACAGGTATTGCTGGCACACAACCATCAGTGTTTGATCAAAATCAATCAAGCCAACAAACATCACAGTATCCGTTTGGTCTTCCTGCAAGTTCATTTCAGCCCACCCAAGTAAGTATGAATACAGGTAGTACAGGTGGGTATGGTCCTAAGTTTTTAGGTGGGGATCAAACACGAACAGCATTTAGGGTTCCAGACAGTGATGACTTTATGCCTGAAGTAACTGATGTATATACTACAGAAGAATATATTAATCCTGAAACACAAGAACGTAGGACATTTAGTTTCTATCAAGGTGATCCAGTTACACCTATTCCTGAAGGATTTATTACAGTTAAAGCTTACGAAGAACAACAAGATGCTGAAGCAGATGACTTAGAAGCTACAGAGGTTGCTTCAACTATGGTACGTGACGATGATAATACGTTACCATTTAAACCAATTAAAAAAGTTGATACTACAGGAAAGTCATTACAAGACCTTTTAACTATGGATGAAAAAGAGTTTAAAAAATCATTAGATCAAATGAAAACAGTAACTCAAATAGGAACTGCTTTAAGTTCATCTTTAGGTATTTTACCTTCTGCAGTATTTGGAACAGCAATGATTGCAAAATATAATGATATGCTTGAAGTAGCTAAAGAAAGAAACATAGACATTAGCGGTCATATGCGTAAGAAAAGTATATTTGGTGGAGAAAAAGGTCTATACAGTAATCTTAAATCTTATGATGATGACACAGGTAAACTTGTAGCAGGGCAACAAGGAAACTTTGGTGATACTTGGTTAGGAGACTTACTTGGATTTGATGGAGAATTAGGAGTTCAAGCAAAAGATGAAGAAGGAAACATTATAGGTTTAAGTGCCTCATTAGGTGGTGCCCGAAGAAATCAAACAGTAGAGGATGCTAAAAAATTAGGTATGAGTGCTGTTGAGGAATCGCCAACACCTGTTAAACCTACAACACAAAGTGAAAAAACTGCAGCAGCTAAGTCTGCGACTTCTGATTGGGTTAATGCAACTCAAGCAGTACAGTCTACAAGTACTGATGATCCTAAAGCATGGTCTGATGCAATTAAAGCACAATCAGAAGCAAGTAAAGCCGCAACTAACGCTATTAAAGAAGCTTCTGGTTGGGGTACAGATAATTATAATCCTAATTGGAGAGATGAATAGGTTTAGTGTACCTAACTACAAACACTAATACGACTGGCCTACCCATCCCCCTACCAACAGGCTACGGTGGCCCCAGTAAGGAAGACAAAATGTCAGAACAAACAATTATGGCTGAAGAAATGCAGCCACAAAAGAAAGTAGCTTTTGCTAATCGTAAATACACAAATGAAGAACGATTAAAAAAAGAAGAAGAAGAATTAGAGCAGCTTATAGCTGAACAAAAAGGTGAAGCGGTAGAGCAAGAACCACAAGAAACTGAACCTGCTAATGCTGAGGAAAAAAGTTTTAAGAAACGTTATGGTGATCTACGTAGACATCAACAACAAAAAGAAAAAGAATATGAAGATCGTATTAAAGCTCTTGAAACACAACTCAATCAAGCAACTAAGAGTGAAATTAAATTACCAAAGTCTGATGAAGATATTGAAGCTTGGGCAACTAAGTATCCAGATGTAGCTGCTATCGTTGAAACTATTGCAATTAAAAAAGCAAAAGAACAAGCACAAAGTCTTGAAGAACGTGTCCGTGAAATTGACGAAATGAAAGCAAGCGCATCTCGTGAAAAAGCAGAAGCTGAACTTATGCGACTGCATCCAGATTTTGGTAGTATTCGTGACAGTGATGACTTTCATGAATGGGCAGAAGAACAACCTAAGTGGGTTCAAGATGCTCTATATGAAAATGATGCAGATGCACGTTCTGCTGCACGAGCAATTGATTTGTATAAAGCAGACAAAGGTATTACAACTAAAAAGTCTGTTTCATCAAAAGATGCTGCACGTTCTGTGGGTACACGGAATGAACGTAGCAAACCTCAATCCGATGCTATGGGAAATGTTATTAAGGAATCTGAGGTGCAAAAAATGTCTCCACAAGAATACGAACGTAATGCTGATAACATTATGGAAGCTATTCGCACTGGAAACTTTATTTACGATTTATCTGGTTCAGCTAGGTAAAAAGTATTGACATTGTAGTTATTTATGATATAACTATATGTATAATAGGTTATGCGGCCCCCGTAATGGAATACTCGTGTAACCTATATTCCCCACGCAAACAACAGACCTTACGGACTTACCTAGTAATTCATGGCCCGTAGGTGTAACACAAAGGCCAAGTGTTATATTCTACGCACCCTACGATGTCTAGCCTCCTATATAGTACTCTGTGTGTTTAGCATCTGTTTATGCTTTAAGGAGAAATGTTATGGCATTTTCAACAGCATCAGGTTACGGCAATTTACCTAATGGTAATTTTAGTCCAGTAATCTATTCCAAACAGGTGCAACTTGCATTCCGCAAGGCATCTGTTGTTGAAGCAATCACAAACTCTGATTATTTCGGAGAGATTGCAAACATGGGTGATTCAGTTAAAATCATTAAAGAACCTGAGATCACCGTGAAACAATACGACCGTGGTACACAGATCACACCACAAGATTTGGATGATGAGGATTTCTCATTGACCATTGACAAAGCTAATTACTTTGCGTTCAAAGTGGACGACATTGAGGAAGCTCATAGTCACGTCAATTTCCAAAGCTTGGCATCTGATCGTGCGGCATATCGTTTGGCAGACCAAATGGACCAAGAAGTTCTTGGATACCTATCTGGTTTTGCACAAGCTGCGCTTCATGCAAATGCAAGCACAGTTAATACTACTGTAAACGGCACAAAGGCTATTGATACTGCTTCTGATGGTGCTAACCTAGTTGGTGCGGAACTATTGGCTTCTATGTCACTAGACGCATCTGACTTCACAAACACATCAGGTACTGCAGGTTCAGCCAACAGTTCAATTGGTATTGAGCCTCGTGCAGGTGGTGCTACTGCTGCGAAATCTGCAACTGCAGGTAACGCATTCCCGTTGCAAATTCTTGCACGTATGTCTCGTTTGATGGACCAACAGAATGTTGATACACAAGGTCGTTGGATCGTTGTGGACCCAGTATTCATGGAAGTCTTGAAAGACGAAGATTCACGTCTATTGCAAGCTGATTGGGGTGGTTCAGGTCTACAAAATGGCTTGGCAGTAACTAACCTACACGGTTTCCGTGTTTACACTTCAAACAACCTACCTTCACTAGGTACAGGTGCATCAACTGTTGGTGGCTCAAACGCTTCTAACTTTGGTGTTATCGTAGCAGGTCATGATTCAGCCGTTGCAACTGCAGAGCAGATCAACAAAACTGAAACATATCGTGACCCTGACTCATTTGCAGATATTGTTCGTGGTATGCACCTATATGGTCGCAAGATTCTTCGTCCTGAAGCAATCGTTACTGCAGCATATAACTTGGCGTAAGGGAGGATTGAACAATGGGTAAATCTACTTCTTTGTTGTCAAAAGCATACATGGTTGAGAAGGAAATTGAACTTCCAACAGCATCAGGCCGAGTTGCAGGACCAACTGTAGGAGCAGGTACACTTGTTCTTGCAGCAGGTGTTGAATTGATTGATGCTATTGACGATGTATCTGCTTATACCGTTGCAATTAATGATGAAACTACAACCTTTATGGCTGCTACATCTATAGATGCGGCAGCGGCAGGTACGTTTGTGTATGGTACTCAAACTCAAGCAGTTATTGCATCAGAAGATACAATTGATGCAGTTGCAGCTATTACTGGGTCACCTGCAGCAGCTACTGCACGAGTGTGGGCAATTGTTGTTGACGTTAACGAGGCAACTCGTGGCGCAGCAGAAGTTGACCGTGACACACTTGCATAATTAAAATACTCTGAGGGGCTGGGTAACTGGCCCCTTTACTTGCATCTAAAGGTTATTTAAATGGCAACTACGTATATTACATTAGTAAACGACACACTAAGACGTTTAAATGAAGTTACACTATCTACTTCTGGAGATGGTTTTGATAGTGTGCGTAATGTACAAGCACTTGCAAAAGATGCGGTAAATAACAGTATTCGTCTTATACTACAAGATGGACAAGAGTTTCCATTTTTAAAGACAACCCAAACAGAAACATTAGTCGCAGGACAACGCACATACAATTTTCCTGCAGACATGGGTACAGTAGACTGGGATTCATTTTTCTTAAAAAAGACTACTGGATTAGATAATACCCCTAGACATTTAAATACATTAACGTATAATGATTACTTACAGAATTATCGCACACAAGATGATGAAGGTGATCAAGTAAATGGAATTGGTAAACCTATTTATGTTTATCAAACATTAGAAGAAAAGTTTGGCGTTACTCCTATAACAAATGCAGCTTATGAAGTTGAGTATGTATACTTTTCATTTCCTGATGATTTAGTTTTATACACAGATACTATGGTAATACCTGATCGTTTTAAACATGTAGTTATTGATGGTGCTATTATGTTTATTATGCGTTTCCGTAGTAATGAACAAAGTGCAGCTATGCACCAAAGAAATTTTGAAGAAGGTATAAAATCAATGAGGCGTATTCTAATGGACGATAACCTATACGTTCGTTCAACTGCAATACAACGTCCTGCATCTAGTACTTTTAATAGTGTGATCTAATGGCGGATAACTTATCTTCCTTTAAAATATTCTGCCAAGGCGGTCTGAACACCAGTCGTGATGTGCTGTCACAAGGTGAGACACAACCTGGATCAGCTATTAAGCTAGTTAATTACGAACCTTCTGTTACAGGTGGCTACAGACGTATTAGTGG